>LAZR01000126.1_pt1 | contig 100621 bp, 125 predicted proteins | sample 329461 | NCBI WGS metagenome assembly LAZR01 (sample SAMN03002196, study PRJNA259156) | marine sediment metagenome | biome: sea floor; feature: Hydrothermal impacted sediments; material: marine sediment; isolation source: Loki non-amplified sample from Loki's castle hydrothermal vent sediment ... | reverse complement strand
CTTTACTGACTTGACTGGTATTGAAGGTTTAAATAACAGAACAGTTTATTGTAATGATACAACAAACAATATTAATTCTTCCCAAGTGTTTTTTAGAATAGATACTACCCCTCCTTTCTTTATAAATCTGGCAAATCAAACCCTGGATAACCAAACAGCATTGAATTATGATATTGATGCAACAGATGACGGGGTTGGGGTAGATGGTTTCACAGTTAATGATACGGGCAATTTTACAATTAATTTTGCAACAGGAGTTTTAACAAATGCAACACAATTAGAAGTTAGAGAATATTTAGTTAATATAACTGTTAATGATACTCTGGGAAATTTAAACTCAAGCAGTTTGCTTATCAATGTTACGGCAACTACATTAGATGCTGAGAGAGATATTTTTCAGGTAATCAATATAATAACAAAAGCGATTTTATTTAGAATTAATAATTTAGGGGAACTAAATCTTGTCGGAAACGCAACTTTTGAAAAAGATGTTATAATTGGTGGATCTCTTTTTGGTGGAAATGGAACTTGGAATATAATTAATGATGGAAATATTAATACAACAGGAAATATTTCGTTGGGATTTGGAGACTTAATATCTGAGCAAAATCCTGATGGTGTTGATGCAATTAGAATAAAAGCAACTGTTTCTGATGTGGATGTTGTTCTTGGGGATGCAACAGGCTACTTTAATATTTGGGATGTAACAGATACTAATAATGTTTTTAATGTTGATAACGCTGGAAACACAGTCATATCAGGATATTTAGACATGAATTCTAATCAAATAAATGAATTAACAGACCCAACCCTAGACCAAGATGCAGCAACTAAGAAGTATGTTGATGACCAGTTTCCAGTAACTCATGCTTCTACTACTGGGAGAACAACTGATGATCACCATGCTGAAACTCATACTATTGTAAGTCACGATACAACTGCAACAGGAGCAGAGCTTGATACTCTAACAGATAACTCTATAGTTGATACGCTACATAGACATTCAGAATTAAGTGCAAGTGATGGAACTCCTGACCCTGCTTTGAGTGTAGATGCTGCTGGAAATGTTTTAATTGGAACAGGTAGTCCAACAGTTCCATTAGATATTATTAGGAGTTCTCCTCAAATAAGGATAGGAAGTTCATTAACAAATTCAGTATCTAAACAAGGAAAGATAGTTTTACCACATTTTACAATAGCAGAAGAAGATGTTATGGGAATTTTTATTATCTCAGATACAGATTCTAACGATGTTGTTTTAGGCGGAGGGTCTAGTTCTCAAAATAGCGCAACGGTTATACGTTTTATGACAGGCGTAAACCAAACAACAATTTCGGGAACTGAAAGAATGAGAATAGATAATATTGGAGTAGGCATGGGAACAATAATTCCGCAAAGAGACCTGCATATAGAGAGTAGCGTCCCAACAATTAGATTGTCAGATTCAAATGCTGCAACAGACCAAGAAGTAGCAACTCTGATAGAATTTTATCGTGGAAATAAAGCAAACAGGGTAGGATATTTAGGAATGGCAAGTGCAGGTAATGATGATTTAAGATTAGCAACTGATTATCCTGCAGGACTAATAACATTAAGAACTGGTAATAGTGTAACAGCACTAACGATTGATAATTCGCAGAGAGTTGGAATAAGAGAAACAAGTCCTGATTATCCTTTACACGTTACATCATCAGAAGAAATTCAAGCTCAATTTGAGAGTACAGATACTATATCAGATATTCTTATTAAAGATAGTTCAAGTTATATAAGATTAAGAAATAATGAGGGAGAATTTCAACTCCTAACAGATGGAGATACTAAAACTCCAATAGCAACTTTAAACGGGAGGGTAGGAATTGGAACAACAAGTCCAGCAACCTCTGCGTTACTGGAATTATTGTCTACAATAGGGGCTTTATTGTTACCACGAATGACAACAACACAAAGAAATGCTTTAACAGCATTAGAAGGAATGATAATATATAATACAACCACAAGTAATTTTGAAGGGTATAATTGGACTGGTTGGGCAACTCTTAGTTAAAACAAATTTAATTTAATACATAAAAAATGGGAACTACAAAGATCATAAAAAAAGTTGATGCTGATCATGTAGTAGAAATAACTACTACTGTTAGCGAAAGACTGGTTGCCAAGGTAACTCTTGAAGCACAGAGGCAAGAACTACAAGGCAAAATTGATGAAATTGATGAACAACTTTTATTGTTTGTAGAGTAAAATATTTAGTACTATGAAAAGTGAAAAGAAAATCGAAATTACAATCAAGGAGGCAACTGGGATTATAAATCAGTTGGAACTGTTTCCAATGAAGCAGATCAAGAATCTTGTTTACTTCTTTGAAGACAAGATAAGAGAGGTTACTACTGTACCGGAACCAGAGTCCAAAAAGGAAGAAAAGAAAGGCTAAACTATGGCACTACCCCAAAAAGGAGTTGCGTATGACTTCTATGTTACGTTGGTATCTTTTGCTGATCCAAGTGTATTCCAAACTAATCCTACCCTGGCAACAGGGGATTTTAAGATTAGTAAGGATGGGGGAGCATTCAATAATCTAGCAACATTACCTGTAGTAACTCCTTCAGGGGGTAAGGCGGTAAAGGTAAGTTTAAGTGCCACAGAGATGATAGTAGCTAAGGTATTTGTGTTGTGGATTGATGTTGCTGGGAATGAGTGGCAGGAAGGAGTATATGTAATTGATGTACCAGTAGAGAATGTAGACACTCTCCCTACTATAGATAATATTTGGGATGAGCAAAAGAGTGGTCATAGGGATATGGGATCGTTTGGTGAAGAGTTAGCAACTAAAGCTGACGTAGCTGCTGCTGCTTTTACTAATCAGTCTAACGTAATTAGTGGAGTTATTAATGAAGGAGATAACGACTCTGGTGCGTATACAGATACCGCTTCAAGAGATAACATTTATTGGCAAATAGGAGAGGATGCAGTCACGGGTTTAGACGTAGAATTGACATTTAACTTGCCCGGTACAAGTTACAGGCCAGCAGAGTTTAGTGTATTTGGTAGGTATACAGGTAACCCTCCCGCTTCGCATCATCAAGAATTATATGCTTATAATTATGAGTCGGCATCTTGGGAGTTAATAAACGATGAGTTTCTGCCAGGAGGCAATACATCTGATGCTACTTACTCTAATGAGTATCACGAGAGACATATAGACAGAGAAAATGATAATGAGGTAAAGATGAGAATAGTACACCATGTTACCAGCTATAATGCTAGTCATGCTCTTTATTTAGACTATGTAGAAGTATCATCTATTAAGGTAACCACTCCTGCCGAGTTTGGGACAGCCATATGGGCAGATCCAGAAGCATCTAGTATAACAGTATTAAACAGTAGAACCCCGAATCCTTAAAATAATGACAATTATAATATTCTTACTTGTACTTGGAGGTATCCTATTTAGTATCTACCTTCGCTTTAATAAAGCTAAAAATATATATGATAAGGACGGGAAAGCGTTTCCTTATAAGGTATATGCTAGTAAAAATTGGGACGATTGGATAAAGATAGGTATAGGAGGATTTCTTGGTTACTTTGCAATACCTATACTCTTTTACCTAATCACTTGGATACAAGGATCACCTAAAGAATTTATCCTTCCTGATGTTCAGTTTGTAGCCGAGGGGTACGCTATTGCTTCCGGTTTTCTAGGAAGTATTTTATTTGATAAACTATTCACTAAAGCAACGGAAATATGAGAAAGTATATAGTAACATTACTGGTAGTACTTATCCTGTTACTTCAAGGTTGTAACAGCTATAAGTATGTACCCACTAAAGAAAGAGCAGCGAAGAAAGCACTTCAAAGAGAGGTGGAGAAAATCACCGCTAAACAGAATAGAGTTAGATCTATTGTCTTAGCATATCCTCATCTAGTAGATACAGTTACTACGACTGTAAAGGTAGATGTAGTCTCAGAGATTAAGACAGACACTGTAAAGATTATAGTACAGGATACTGCTAGAGTAGACAGTTTATACACGGTAGTAGATCAACTGTTGATTGATCTTTTAAACATACCTGAGAGCGACACTATTACAATAGAAAAAATTAGATGGCTGTTAGGAGAGGCAAAGGAAGAATCAGTAATAAGAGATACGCTAATCTCCTTTATTATAACCCGTAAACTTAACATAGGCGAGGTAAAATTATCTTTAAGTACTGATATATCGCTTGGGATCTTAGGTGGAGAACTAATACATAGTTATAAAATACTACCAATAGACACAAAGATTGCACTTGAAATAGATAAGCAGGTAACCTTTGATGTTAGAAGAGTACCTCGTGTATTAAGACTGGCAGGAGGCACAGTAGGTATAGTAATTGTAATAATACTGATAGTATTAGGAATTAGAATATTAAAACCAATCATAAAGAAACTACTATGACAACTAGAGGATTAGCGGATAACATAGCTGCTAATAGAGATAAGGTAGGAGATTATTCTTTCATTAAAAGAATGGAAGATAATATTCTAGACCTTAGAGCCTTGTTCATTAGAAGAGAGTACTCACGAGACAACGTTCTATCTCCTTCTGTTATACAAGACTTAGATAACTTAGCGTTACAAGAGACGGACGATATTGAGTGTGAGGGAGATATAGATGTTACTGTAATGAGAACAGTAGCTAGAGTTCCCAATCCTATAAGAATTAAGAACGGCAAGTTAGGTTCTTCATTTACATTTGTAGGTTCCAATGACAGAACTGAGTCCATGACATATATAGATCCGGAAGATCTTCCTGGACTTATGCAAACTAAATTTATAAATAGACTTGGGTACTATGCTTATCTTAATAAGTATATCTATATATATAATTCTAAGTCTACTACTATAAACATCCGAGCTGCATTTGGTGATCCTAGAGAGCTAAGGAAACTGAAGAACTGCTCTGGAGGTGTTTGTTTTACTGGTGACTTTGAACTAGAACAAGATCTATCTAATGCAATAGAGAAAGAGATTTATACAAAACTTGATATTAATATACCGGAACCAGAAGAAATTAAGATAGATGACGATACTAAGTCCTGACATATACAAAGCATATAGAGCCGATGATGGTGTACTTGATAGAAACGTATTCCCTAGAATTATAACTGAGTTCAATAGAAAGTTATCTAAAGCAGTTATAGAAGAGGGGTTAAGATTCAGTATACCTGGATTTGGTATTCTCCGTATCACACGAAAGAAAAGACGAGGAACGATTTCAATCAATTACAACGAGACAAGAAAGAGAAAGAAGGAGATTATTGACAATGGTAGGACTCCATTTGTAGTATTAGAAAGAGATAAGGAGGGGAAGATTACTAAGACTAATGGAGGAGAAGAGTATCTAGTAACACAGCAAGATAGTCATTACTTTTCCTGGTCGATAGGAAATGTGACACTAGTTACTTTCAATAATAATACATATAAATTCTTACCGTGTAGAGCAAACAAGGAGAATCTTTCTCACTACTTGAAAGACAATCCATTGGTTGAATTAAACTATATAAAATGACCAGTACTGAACAAATATTGATCAAGATAAAGAGACAGTATGGTATAAACATAGCCAATAGAAGGGCCGATGCTATTATGTTCATTGGGGAAGCTATTGAGGCGATAGGATACCATACTGGATTTGAGACTGTAGTAGAAGAATTAACTGTTAGCAATTACAGAGTTAAGAAGCCGTATAGATTTGTGGGAGGGGAGGACAATCTGTCCATATTCTATGGAACTTACTCCCTTCCCTTATCCAGAAATCAGTATAATCTTAGGTATCCACACTTAGGAGATACAGAAGAGTCAGCAGATGCAAACGCTGTAAAGGTAGCTGAACTACAGAAAGAAGTGGATAGATATGATGCTTTGATAATAACACTTGCAACAGATCCTACGGATCAAGATATAATAGATGCAGTAGCTGAATCACAAACAACTATTAGTTCTATGACCAGAGCCTTGAAGATTGAGACTCAGCCTATAGATGATGTAGTTGATTCGTACAATATACAAGGAGACTGGATACAAACAACCTTTGTTAGTGGTACTATTGAGGTACATTATAAGGCATTCTTTGTGGATGAAACTACAGAATACCCTATGATTGTAGATACGTTTAAGTACAGACAGGCTGTTATGTGGTATGTATTTAGTAGGCTACTTCTTTCCGGAGAGACTCATGGAGAATTTAACTTTAAAAAGGCAGACTTAGAGTGGGACTATTATAGAGATCAGGCGAGACAAGAACCTAAGATGCCGTCAATTGATATGTCAGAAGAATTTACTAACCACTGGACTAGGATGAGTCTGAATGGTAGGTTTATGGAAGAAGCATTTATGGAAGTATGAAATTTATAAAAGGAGAACATACAGACGCTGAACTAATCAGCCAACCTACTGATACTTGGTTGGAAGGGAAGAATGCTGTCATACGATCAACTGGCTTCCTTTCCAATGAAGAAGGTGTAATCGAGGACGTAGCCTTTACTCCTGGTGACGATACTATAATGGGATTTGTAAAAGTACCTAATGGAGATGTGATTTATTTCGTCTTTGGTAATGCCGGATCAAGAATATACTACAAAGGGGTAGCAGGATCTGCATGGATAACAACTGGAGCTTTTGGCTTCTCCTTTAGTATCGACTATCCTATTAGTGGTAAAGCGGAATTTGATTATAATGGTAATATAATAGCAGTATTTTCGGATAATGGCAATGATGTTCCTAGACTAATTACTGTAGATATAACCACAGTTCCTGGTACACCCAGTCTTGTAGAAGCTACTTTAGCTGCTACCCAACAGTTTCCAAACTTAAACCTATCCTGGATAATAGTTACACCAAAAGATTATGGTGGTGTGTTAGAAGAAGGAGCTTATTTTTTCTGTATGACTTATGTACATGAGTCTGGAAATGAGACAGACTATTCTCATCTGTCCAGAGCGTATATAGCACACTCTTCAACTACTAGACCAGAGGCTACACCTATTAAGTCGGATAACTCATTTAAAATTGTGCTAACTAATTTAGACTATACTCAATTTAGAAAGATAAGAATGGGAATAGTAAGAGTAGTTGGAGGAGAAGTTGCATCGTATAAGACAAGAGAACTCCCTATAGACTTAGATACTAAAACGGTAACCATTACCGGATTAGAACCTTGGTTTCCTGTTTCATTGGAGGAACTAACCATAGACTCAGGTTCCTTAGATAGAATAAAAAGCTATACTACTATAGGAACTACCTTATATGCCGGAAACGTTGATACACCGGAAGAAATTAGTGGACTTCAAGAAAGAGCTAATGCTATTACAGTAGAATGGAAATTAGATGCGGGTTCACCTATTACTATTCCCACGGGAATTGATGCAGGGCGTTCTTTTATGCCCGGAGAAGTTTATGCCCTTTATATAAGATGGAGAAGAACAGATGGTACATTTACTTCGGCTTATCATATTCCTGGTAGAGTGTTTGCTGCTGGGGAGAAAGATGCTGTATCAGGAAATGAAAATGGAGAGAATCTAGGAAGTGCTGTAAAGGTCTTTCAGGTAACTGATACTTGCTCTAAGGATCCTGGAGGAGAGTATGGAACTCTTAGTTTCTGGGAAAACACAAGTGAAATATATCCTGCTGACTTCCCAGACTTTGCAGGAGAGAAGGTACGTCATCATAAGTTACCCTCTTTAGCCTTTATTAAAGGAGAAGGTATAGCCCAGTTTGCACGAACATTCGGATTTGAGTTAAATAATATAGACGATAGTACCTTTGATGGTTACCAGTTTCTATACGCTAAAAGAGATGCTTCTAAGACTATATTAGGTTATACTATACCCTTTAGTAATGATAGCGGTAATGTTACTACATTTGTTGATCAATTCGCTAGTAGTCCTGATACTTTGCTTACAGGAGGTACAGACTATAGGGCACATCCCTTTGAATACCTAGCCAATAAGCGGACACCTGCGGGAACCCATCTTTGGTCACAGTTTAAAGCTACTCCTCCTGTATTAACTAACAATGATGTAGCCGATTACTTTCCTTGGTCGGGCTCGCCTCAGCAAGTCGTAATTTCTATCATATCTCCTAACTTTGTTACAGAAACAGAAGACGAGATACTGAAGATAGAAGATGGTAGTATGGAGTATAAGCCTAACCACAATGTAGCTGCTAATACTAAATACCAAGAGGAGTATTTAGCTTTTTCCCTATCCGAGAACTACGTTACTAGTAATCTACATTATGTTGCAATTTGTCAATACATAGAGGATGTATATCCAGGATACGATCAGCAAATACTTGTAACTAACGGTGAAGTCATAGCAGGAAGTAGTAGTGAAATGGAACATGGAGATGTGTACTTGACTGTAAGTAAGTACACTTTAACCTACTCTAATACACTGAACCTTTCAGAAAATGCTGTAGATTTTGCCTTTTGTCAAATTCATAATACACATCTAGCGTTCAGTGATAATATTATTGCTCTTAGACATGAAGGAAGTGAATGGTATAAGAAAATAATAATGAGTGCTAATGATATAGTAGAGGATGAAGTACCTGCCGGGATAACTCAGGCCGAGTATGTCTGTACCAAATCTAATTGGTACGACTACGACCAAAGTTACTCCTCCTTACCTATCTATGACCAAGCAGAAGTAAGAGATCCAACTACACTGATAAACAATTACCCTTATAGAATATACAAGTTTCCTAAACTAAATAAAGAAAGCACAGAAAACAATTGGAGAAAGTTCTTACCTGCTGATTATTATGATCAGAACAAGGCAAGAGGAGCTATTGTAGCGATTACTGGACACGGTGACAGATTAATGATTCACCATGAACGAGGGTTGTTTGTTACTCGTGGATTAGAGAGATTAAGTACAGACGTAACTGAAATATATATAGGAAGTGGAGAGATATTTGAACGAGAACCAACAGAACCTTTATTTACTGAGGAAGGAATCCTCGGTACTAACACAGCATACGGCACTATGGTATGTAAGTTTGGATATGTCTTCGTATCGGATAATAGAATTTTCATACTCGGAGCTAAACTCGAAGAGGTATCCAAATACGGGAAGAGAAAGTTCTTTAAGGATAACCTTGTCCTCACAGAAGATAATCCCTTCAAAGCCGACAAAGGAGTTTCTATGGCCTATGATGATGAGCACGAACGAATAGTCATTTGCAGTAGGGAGAATGATTGGACTTATAGTTATGATCCACAGAAGAAACTGTGGGTAAGTAATCATGTCTATAGAGGTACATTGTTTCACAATATAATAGGAATGTATGGAGTCTTGAATCATCGGTCTTTCTTGCATGGAAATAGTAGTGCTTACTGCACGTACTATGACGGAATAGAGTCAACATTTGAAGCAACTGTAGTAATCAATGAAAAACCGGATGATGAGAAGCTATTCTATTCCGTTAACTGGTATGATGTGGTCAGAGCTAGTGGTGTTCTTACAACAGACTATACTATATCTCAGATAAGAATGCAGACCGCAGAGCAAGATACTGGTTGGATAGCCGTACAACAGTATACAGACTTAGTTGATATGCTCACAGCAAATACTAGACGAGTAAAGTCTGCATGGAACCATAACGGGTTTAGAAATAGTGGAGACAATATAGATCTACAAGATAGATATATGAAGATCTCCTTTAAGTATACAGATGTACAGGATAAAGACATCAATATATGGGAAATGAGTTCAAACTTTGATATAGTACCAAGATGAGCAATTATAAAAGACGTAAAACGAGAACTAGTAGAAAAGGATTTGCTGGCGTAGCCTTGAGTTTTATATCGAAGCTTGTACAGCAGAAACAGCAGTTTGACCAGGATAATCGAGACAGACGGGATCGGAGAGAGACAGATCGAGGTGCTTTGTATCAAAGTGACCTTAGCCAATTAGAACAATACAATAACTATAACAATACAGAGGGAATTAGAGCTACGGCTGCTCAGGGGATCAGGTTGCCGGGTACTCCTGCAACTATACTTGGTGGAGGTGGCTTAAACCAGATTTCATCCGGGGTATCTTTTCTTACCGGGAATTCACATGAGCAAGGGGGCATTGGCGTTGATGTAAATCAGGATGGACAAGAAGATATAGAATTAGAAAGTATGGAAGCGGTTTCTGGAGAGATGGTATTTTCCAAGAGAAGGAAGCTACCTAGTGAAGCTGTAGACTACTTAGAGGAAAATGGATTTACTAACGGATTTAATAAGCTATCTTATGCTGATGCTGTTAAGAAGCTGGGGTTAATAGAAAAGAAGATGGAGGATAAGCTAGAACTTTATGACCCTACAGCTACAACTACAGCTAACTTGATGTTAGAACGTATAAGCAATGTAATAGAAGGATTATTCTCTATACAAGAAGAAACTAAACTATAAATTTAAACTTTAAGAAAATGAGTGAATCAATATTAAAAGCAAAAATTGCAAAGGTAAAACAACAAGGACTTACCTCTAAGTCAAGAGTCGAGGCTTTAGACGCTGTTACAGACATAATCGACGCTATGTATGATGAGTTCTTTAACGCAGCAACGGATATAGGAGCCGGTTCTATTACCAATGCTCAATTAGCAGGTAGTATTACATCTGCTAACTTAGCGGGTAGTATTCTAGCTACTAAGTTAGCTGGTAGTATTCCTAATACAAAGTTAATAGCAGGTATATTGTCTGCTGATGCACCTGGTAGAGCTTTAGTAGCAACAGATTTTGTTGATGCTGCTACTCTTTTATTGAAGGTTGCAGATGGTGCATTTGCAGATAATGCCGCAACTCGTGCGTTATTTGCTGATGATATATGGACTGTCGCTAAGTTGGCTGTTCCGAAGATAGGAGTTATAACAGAGACAGTAGCATTTGGTGCTTTCACTAATGAGACAGGAACTGCTCTTGGAAATATAGATCTTGGTACAGACGTTCCTGTTGGTGGTATTCCATTAGGCTGTAGGTTTGAAGTTACTACTGGGTTCACAGGCGACACTACTGCAATAATTCAATGTGGTGTATCTAGTGATTTAGATAGATTTACTTTAAACGTAGATCAATCAGTACTTGCAGCTGGTGTTGTTGGTTCTGTTCCTGCTACTGATGGTGCAGATGGAATGGCTGCTGTACAGACACCTAGAATAACTATAACTGGTGGTGCAGACTGGGATAATATCAGTGCTGGTGAGCTAATTGCTAATGTTTATTACTTAGAAACTCAGTAGACCGTACGTAGTTATTAAAGAAATGGTATAGAGTTGGAAACTCCAACTTTATATCTTATATTAGTATACGTAAATAATTCTTAAACAGATCTTAGTATGGCTTATAAAAGAAGTCAGCGTAGGTATCAAGATGGCGGTGAAATTCCTAAATTTACACCAGAACGCCTGTCTACAATTAATAGTCTTCTATATGGATTAATACCAAAAGATAAAAAAGAACCTTTAGTAGACCTATATAATGCGCTAGTAGATTTTAAGAATCGTAGAGGAGATGGTGAATTTTCTCCCGAAGAATTAGATTTAAGAAAGAGAATAGCAGAAGCTCAGTCTTTTGGTTACCCAACGAGTTTGAAAGACCTTACTAGGTTTGTGGATAGAGTTAAAGCCGGAAAGAAACAGGGTTTCTTTATTCCTCCTGATAGGAAGGTACAGAAGGCTAGAAAGGAGTTTATAAACAAGTACTATGGTATTCCAGAAGATCGTCCTCGTCACTTAGTAAAATCTCAGTACAAACCCACAAGAGCAACAGATCCAGACGCAACATACTATACGATTGGTGCTACAATGAAAGAGAGAGCCAAGAGACGGATGAATACTCCTGGTGCCTTTGATTATGCCTATGAATCTGCACAGAATCCTTCCCGAAATATCTTTCAAAAGAGAAGACAAATGTATAAAGCAAATATGGAACTCTTGGAGAACTATGAGGAACCCCGTCTTCTTTTTGGCGATTTACTAGGTAAACATCAACTTAGTACGGGAACGGACGAAAAGGGTAGATATATTTCTGTATATGATAAGTGGGATATAGATCCTCCTTTTTTAAAAGATAAAGGAATTGACGTAGATCAACTTAATTATCCTTTTGAGATATATGATAGATTTTATGAATCAGAATTTAATAATAATCCAATGGCTAGACAACAAACAGTAGGTAAAGAACTTCCCCAAGTAAAAGGATATTATGATCAGCTTCCAACGAGAGGTCAGATAAATCCAACAGATGCATTAAACTATAGGTATAGTCATCCTATGATGAATTCTAATATGCCTGTAACTATTCCTGGTACTCCTGTACAAGATTGGTGGAACAAGTTCAATAGTGATCTGAATAGACCTACGGTTGATTTTGATCCTAATACTCCTCTGGCTCCAATGGGAAGTAGAGGTAGTGTGCCGTTACGGAAGAAGGGAGGAAGTATGTATATTGAGCCTTCTAGAAGAGGTTCCTTTACTAGATGGGCTAAGAGGCATGGTCATGATAGTGTTCAGGCTGCTGCTAATGCAGTAATGTCAAATAAAGATAGGTACTCTCCTGCTATAGTGAAGAAAGCTAACTTTGCTAAGAACTTCGGAGGTAAAAAAAGACAGGATGGTGGAGAGCTTACTCCCCTTACATCTATTCCTCCCTCTTTTGATGCAGGTAAGTTGTTTGTTGATGATAAGATTTCTTTACGAAAGATAATATTTGATAATATTCAGGATCAAAAATTGCTTGACTACCAACAGAGATTGAATGCTCCTTTTAAGAGAGTAGAGGATGAAGAAAGTTTTGGTGGGAATCAAGAACTACAAGATCTTTTTAGTCCAACAAAGGATAAAAAGAAATACGGAGGTAGATTAAAGAAGAAAGGACAAGATGGATTGGAGATACCTGACTGGCAGCAAATAGCCAATCAATATAAGTATGGTATAGAAGATCCAGTAGCAAATTTAGGAGCAGTACAGACAGGAAAAGGATTTGGAACTTATGAAATAGATCCTAATGGAGGAGCGCCACAATCTTCATCTCTTCCATTTGATACTGTAGAAGGCTTAGGAAGAGATCCTGCTAACATGAGCAGGTTTAAAAGGAGAGGATTCAATCTTGTGAATAGTGATATAGGTCAGGGAGTTGGAAATTTTGCAAAAGACAATGCAGGAGATCTAATTAACATAGCTAATGTAGGAATTAGTGCAATTAGTAGAAACCGAGCTTTAAAGAATTTACAAACTGGATATGATCCTACTTATCAATCTTTCAATCCTTTAAGATACAGAAGTAGACTCCCTTCTATACAACGTAGAAATGAACAATCATATTTAGCAAGTGCTGAGAGTATGGCTAATGTAACAGGAACAGCAGGAACATTGGGAAGAGCAGCTACATTTGGTAAGATGGTTAATGCTAATACATCAGCAGCTATTGCAGATGAACAAGCAAGAGGCCAGTTTGAGTTAGGACAACAACGAATTGGTACTCAAGTAGGAGCACGAAATGTAGCAGAAGCTAATAGAGCTGCTCAAGTTAGTGCTATGATGCAGAACCAAGCTGTTGCAGCTAGGGTATCCGCAACAGAAGCTACTTCACAAGAAATACAGAACTTAGTGGCTAATGCTCAACAAGGGGATATGCAGTCAAGAGCAATGCTATTGCAGTTATTATCGACTACAGACCCTGATGAACTAGCTGCGTCTCTTGGTATGACAAAGTCAGAATTACTGGAATTAGCAGGAGTTAAACCTAAGTATAGAAATAGACTAGAATAGATATGCCTTTACAATTTAGACCAACGCAGTATGCTAGTCAAGAGCAGCCTGTGGATCAATTTGGTAACCTACTCGGAACAATGGAGAATAGGTACGCAAAAAATTCTGAACAAGAGCAAACTATCCTTGATTACTTCGGTACATTGGATGTAGCTCCTGGGGACGTTGAACTGAGAAGTGAGATCGCAGGGGGGGTTGATCAAGCATATAGGGAGTTGATAGACTCCTCCAAGGGAGGTCTTTATAATCCTGACTTTCAAACAAGGGCACGAGGACTGACTAGGCAGTTAGTTAGTGACCCCCGACTACTAGCCCTTGCCCAGACTTCCGCAAACTACAAGCAGGCACAGAAACTACGACAACAGGCTGATTTTGCAGGTGAAAGTCTACTCTTTGATACAGGAGATCCAACAACTACTATTAATCCCGAGACTGGTAGATATATACCTGGACGATTTGGGGGACAGCAACAGTTAGATTGGTTAGGACAGGCAGAAAAGTCTTTAGGTAAGATATTAGGGGAGAGCGGGGAAATGCCACCAGAATTAGTTTCATTATTTGATGATGCTGTTGCTGGTATAAGAACAGGAAGATATACAGGAAGAGTAACAGAGGCCAGAACAGATGAGAGAGCTAAACAGTCTATATTTCACTTCTTAAATTCAGATGAAGGAAAACAACTTCTGAGGGTACATGAGGAACAGTTAGGAAGACAGATGACAGAAGAGGAAAAAGAGATGAGTGTACTGACCTACTTACAGGGTGTAGCTTCCAGACAAGTTCGTAGCAATGATATAAGTTCCTATTCTTTTCCTTCTTTCCTGAATAGAGTAGAGAAACCAGGGGATCCAAGTACTTTGACATTAGAACGTTTAGGGGATATACCAGTAAAACCTAGCATTAAGACTAAGTTTGGGTTTAATCCTAGATCAGCAGTTCAGTTTAAAGGTGACGTAGAGTCACTTACTGAGTACTCAAAGTTTCTTGCTGATACAAGTATAGGAGGAAAATTTGATGAGACTGTTCAACAGGAGAGTAATATAAAACTTAATAAGGAATACTTAGATAAGAGTTCTGAAGTATTTAGAGTAATGACAGGAGAAGAAGCACCTAAAAACTTTGATTATACTAGCTCCTCTATGCTAGATATGTGGGATCAGTATCAAAAGGATGTACTTCCTGGAGTTAGTCAAAATTATATCATTGGTACAAGTGATCCAGCAATTAGACGAAACAAGGAGGATGAATTAACTGCTGCTTTTTTACAAAGGACGCTCTTTGAAATAGATGATCTTAGCAATATTAAACAGGTGAGGAAGGAAGAAAGAAGCGAACTCTATTCTGATTTAGAAGATCTTACCTATGTAGGAGGACTTAATCCTATTAGCTATTTAGGAAATATAGCTGATAACCCTTCTATACTAGATGGAAATGTAGTTAATATACGTACTAGTACAGGACAGAAGCAGTACGTTATGAGTGAGTCAAGTCCTAAAGTTCAAAACATAGCTACTACTTCCCTGTTTAATCTATTTGATACTACTCCTGGTATAACTAATGAGGGGGAGGTACTTCCCGAAATGAAGATAAAGGGACGAAAGAAGACAAGAAGAAATTCACAAGGTCAAGTAGAGACAAGTGGATACTTTATTGAAGAGTTTGATGGAAAGACTTATAACTTAGAATATAGTAACTTTGCTGATCTACTATCAGACATTCTAGACGTATACAAAACTAAAAACAAGTAATGCAAGATTCTGGATTTGGTAAAAGAAGTTCTACTCCTTTAGTTGAAGATAAGGAGAAGAATGAAGAAGCTTTATTTGGTAAGAGAAGTTCTAGTGTTCCTACTAATGACTTTGACCCCTTAGGTTATAGGGGAGATGTATCTGGATATGATGTAGGATATCTACCTACCGCCGGAGATAGAGGAATATTCAGAGCAGAACAACAGGGTTTCTTAAGTGAACTTGGGGGATTTGCTAATCAAACTATTGTAGGGGAACTCCTTGGTGGAACACTAGAAGGTATAGGCTATCTCCTAGACTTTCAAGAAATAGCAGAGACAGTTAAAGGACAAAATGATGAGTGGGGTAATTGGTTATCAGATATAGGTAAGGGGCTCAGGGAAGGAGCTAAGGAAGTTACTCCCGTGTATGAGCACGATCCAGGTGGATTTCATCCTCTATCCTTTGAATGGTGGGCTGCTAATGGCTCAAGTATAGCTAGTTCTATATCTCTTATGTTACCAGCTGTAGGAGCTACGAGAGGACTTGCCGCATTAGGAAAGGTGATGGGAATAGGCACAAAGATGGGCAGAGTTATGAGATTTGCCGAACCTATTGCACAGGCTACTATTTCCAGACATATGGAGAATATGATGGAAGCTAGTCAGACATGGAAAGAGACCTATGATGATGCTCTTAGGAAAACAGGAAATGAGGATAAGGCTAGATCAATTGCTTCAGAAGCTGCGCATACTTCATACATAGCTAACTACGCTATGCTTCTTCAAGACATACCACAGTACATGTTACTATCTAGAGGTATTGGGAAATCGGCTACTGCTAGATCAACAAAAACATCTAAGGGTGTGGGGGATATAGGTTCACTAGGAGTTAGTAGAAGGAAAATGGCAACAGCAATAGGAATTGATATGGCTGGTGAAGGTTTTGAAGAAGGCTATCAATACGTAGTTGCAAGAGAGAGTAAATACCTAGCTGATCTTAGGAATGGATTAGCAGAAGATTCAGAGTTTCATGATAGAATAGGACAGTATCTTAAAGAACCTGAGATGCACACTGCTATGTTCTTTGGTGCTATCGGTGCTGGTGTTATGCAGACAGCAGGACGAGGGTTAAAGCAAAAACTGTTTGAGCGTGGAGTAAAGCCAGGTGAACAGTCTTATGACGATGCTAGAATAGATGCAATTAATACTAGACAAGCATCCTTCATACAAGCAAATAATGCCTATGTAGAATCGTTAAAGACTGATGATCCTTATAACGCAGAGTTTACCAGAGATCAGATGATGGCAGAACTAGCTCTCAAGAATGCCTCACTAGGAGAGATAGACAAGATGGTAGAAGATCTCAGTATCCTTAAGACTGCTCCTAAAGAGGAACAAGCTGATTTCTCTCCTGAGTATATCCAATCAATTGATACTATTATAGCTAATACTAAGAGAATAGGTCAATTGTGGGATGCTAGTATAAATAAGCATGGCCCTAAGATAACAGATTCTCTTGTTAGAAGGCAGTTTGAAAATGAACAGTTACTAGCCCAGAATGGAAAGGTCAGCAAACAAATGGCGGATATAAGTCTTAAGTCTCTGGACATAAGTAAGTTGAGTGCCGATGGAGTATTGGCAGCGGAGCTTCTCCGTACTGAGATGGGAGTAAAAGGAGGAATTCAAATCTTAGAAAAGAATTTAGAGCAAGCAAAGAAGAAGGAAAAAACAGATCTAACAAAGCAACTTAAACAAGCCAAGGTAGATCTTAAGTCTATACAGACAGAGTACGACAAACTAAAGCCAACCGAGGAAGATCAAAAGTTACTATATAATGTAGTAAGTCATGATCAGTTGAATAACCTGGTTTCCAGAAAATATCTCAATGAACTCAATATTGCTGAGAATAGTGAGGTAATGGTAATGTTGAAGGAAGATATAACTAAGAAACAGTTGGCAGCTAGGAAAGAAGTTGCCGATTACCTTAATGAGCAATTTGAGAACTTTAATGAGCTTAGTGTAGCAGATCGAAGTAAACTTCTTACGGAAGCTAGAAATAAAATACAATCTGCTAAGATCGCAGAAGCTAGTCGAGAGTCTATGCTAAAGAGATTAGAAAGTAAAGAAAAGGCAACAGAACAGGCTGTCAAAGAAGAGGCAGCTAGGATTAAATCAGAAAGAGAGAAAAAGAAAGCAACAACAAAGGAACGGGTAAAGAAAGACCTTGAAGGGACAAAACCTGAGACTCTAGAAGAGTTAAAAAAAGAGACTACTAGTGAAGAAGCTCAGGAGGCTATAGATGAATTAGTAGAAGAGCATGTTTCTCCTACCGAAGTTCCACTTACAGATACTGAGTTAATAGAACAAGGTTATATAAAGGAGTATGATGAGGGGGGAGTACAACTTTGGAAACATCCGGAGACAGGTAACGTAATAGATATAACTACAGAAGAAACACTAGAACAGAAAGAAAAACTCCTTAAGGAAATTACTGACCGAGAACAGGAGATGGTAGAAGAGGGGCTTGGGATTATAACAGGAGAGGATATAGAGATTGTAGCTCCACAGATAGAAGACGCTCTGGAGCGTAGTCAAGAAACTGCACCTGATACCTATGAACCTAAGACAAAACCAGAAACATCTTCTACTACTGTACTTACATCTGGAGGTTACTATAAAAACGAAGGAGAGTTCTACGACAAGAAAATTGTCTTAGCGAATGGTGAACCAATCGTAGCTAATCCAGAAGAAGAAATTAATTGGGATATTATAGCTAGTCCTAACCTACCTCTTGGTACTGTTGTAGAACTAGAGTTAGTAAAAGAAGGAGAAAGCAAGTGGTGGGATGAGCATAAAGAAGAGTTTAAAGGAGAAGAATGGAATCAACATCCTATCTTCGTAGTAATAAAAGAAAGTGGAATCAGAGCTGCTAAGTTAGCAGGGAATAAGGAAGTAGAAGGAGAATCGATCAATCTTGGGAGAAAGGAATTATACCGCAGACTTCAGGCAGGTGAGAAAGTGGAAATGCGTACTACTACCAAAGATAATCAAAACCATAGAGATTATAGCAAGGTAGTTGGTAACGCAAACATCATGACCGTTCCTAGAGCTAATATTTCTATAACCACTCTCCAAACTCAATGGGTTCCGAAGAAGGGAAATAAGTTTGAATTAGAGTCAGTTCCTCTTACTATACTTACCACTAAAGGTAGTCAGTTTGCAGAAGGTACAAAGATTGAATTAGACAAAAGTAATCTCAGTGACGAGAAGATGATCTCGGATCTTGGAGCAGTCTATTTAGAAGGCGGTCCAGAAATGTCAAAACAGGGACTTATCTATACAGCCTTTATGTCTCCATCCGGTATATATAAAGCACTTCAACTACATACCTCTTTCCTATCTGATGATGCTGTAGATACAGCGATCAATCTTTTAAGAAAAGGGGACATAACGGAGTTGGAACATATTTTGTTTACGGATTCTGCTATAGAGACTAGAGATAATAAGTTCTTCCTTCAAGTAAGAGAAGGAACGGAAGGAATGTTTATTCTCTTTAATGATACTACATCTGCTGGAAAAGGTGGAAAGGGAGAAGTTATAAAGATAGATCAGGAAGAACTAACAAAGGTTAAGGGAACGGTTTATCCTCAAAAGTACGATGAAGAAACTGAGAAGTTTATATCTAGTAAAGCTATAAGTACTTATCCTATAGAACAAAATCTAAGAAACTTTCTTAAAAACAAGAGATATAATGTAAGAAAGGACTTAATAAATAGTGTAGGAAAGTATAAGAGTAGAGTAACCTTTGACGATACCTACGATAGTTATATTAACTATCTAACTTCATCTAAGGAACATCCTGCTGGCGGTATTCTTCTAACGAATGCTGTAAACAAGAATGGTAGTATATACCAGGACATACAACTTTTGTTAGAAGAGAACATTGGGAAGCCTTCTGATATTACACTTGGAGAAGCCCCGCTAGAAAAAGAGGAGCCGGCGGACATACTAGGCCCTGAGGGTGACTTCAATACAGTATTCTCCCTGCAGTTTTCTGTTAGCTCTCAAGCTAAGGAGGATCTTCTTAGAACTATCAACTCGGCATTTCTAGATGAGCAGAAGAAGATTGCTGCGGAAGGCAGAGTAGAGTCTCCTCTCATAACCTACGAAAGGATACGTAATGGCTTACTTAGTAATGCTATTCTGGATGCTAAGACAGGTAATAATCTAGGTGTAGACGAGGCCAAGAAGGTTTATGATTCAATAAAATCCTTTACTGTTCCGTCTTTAAAGATTATGCAAACAAGTAAAGGAGTAAGACTTAGTAAGAACTTCTTCCTATTCAGACATATATATGAGAATTGGAATACAAGTGAACAACCTTACGGGAACTTACCTCCAGAGGGAAGAGGATGGAGAGAAGAAGCAGAGAGACAATTAAAAGAGTTTGGTCATAGGGTAAGATATGATGATGTAGAAGCAGCAGATGATCCTGAAAGATACGAGAAAGATCATCTTATCGGTTCTCATTTAGAAGAATCAATGAAAGATAAACTGAGTGGTCAAGTTAAGTTGTTTCTATCTACTATAAAAACTGATCAGGAAAGTTATCTTTCAACTCCTGAAAAGAAACAATATAACTACCTACCTTTCAATGAGCTATACTCAGATGTCTTACAAATAACAACGACTTCAAGGAAACTTGAAGATGCAATATTTAGACTAACATCGTCTAAACTAGAGAAGCTCCGAAAGGTAGGAGAAGCATTGAGGAGAAAGAGTGAGGTGTCTTCTCCAGAGTACGATCCCAGACTCATGGCAGATTTTTATAGAAACATGATGTTAGTTTCTAATGAGTTTATGGGCTTTATAGAGAAGGAGACGTATGAAGACGATACAAAGACTGTCACTGTAAGATCCTACAACAGTAATGCTTCCAGACCAGAGGGACGTATATTAGAGAGATGGAGAGGGAATGCAAAGGACAACTTGTTTATTAAGGGAGAGAATCTAGAGTATGAAGTTGATCAGAGACAGGTACAGAAACTTGAAACCTTGCTTCCTCTTTTAGAGGATAGAGCAAAGGTAATTGAAGATCTATCTGAGGTACTTAAGAGAGCTCCCGTTCTTCAGGAGTTCTTAGAGATTATAGGTGCTGATATTAGTCAAGAAAACCTAGAACTAGCACTTGAAACTGGTGTTGAGGCAGATGGAAGTTACTATTCTGGTGCTAATTTATACAGATATATTATAGGAATAGGGGAAACATATGGGTTTAGTAAGCTAGTCACTGACTTAAAGAACGGTCAGAATATCTATGATGTAGATATAAGTATCCTTACCCGTCCTATTTCAGTACAAAAGAACTTTGAATCTAACACTACAGACTCCTATATAAATGAAGAGGGGAAGACAGTTTATCCTATAAACATGCCTAGTACTCTTGATAGGGTATTTGAGGAGTTTAAGAAGGAAGGATCTAGCTTCGTAGAAATGTACGATAAGGATGTATGGTATAATCCTACAGGTAATAGATTGTATAAATCTATATTCTTAGATCAAATCTTAGAGCAACCGGAGTTTAGACGAATCCTTCGCAAGTATCAATTCAGTGCATATAAACGCAAAGGAGAAATAGAAGCTAAGAAGACATTTGCTAACCTAAATGAGATAGACGAAACTGTTTTAAGATACAATGCTTTTGTCAATGGTGCGGCTCCAAACGTAATGCATATAGCCTTTCCCCTCTTTGCTGATAGGTCGAAGTTACTGTTTGCAGTAGTACCTAGACTAAGTATGAAAGATAGTCTCAAACATAATACCTATACAATGGGTGTTAGAGCTATGTTAATGAGTTACTTCTATCAAGATATTGCTAAGATGCAGAGGGAGAAAAGAACTCCTAGTACATATAAGAACTATACAGAGAACTCTCAGCAATTCACTTTACTCCCCTTTCTTAATAAATCTAAGACTGCACAGCAAATTCGGAAGATGGTTGAAGATATGACTGCAAAGCAGATTGAAGTTGAGTTAGCTACTGATGCTAATAAGAATCTCATGGGAGATCTTCAAAAGGAGATTAATCAATTTATTGAAAATGAATTAACTACGGAATTAGCAAGATTAGACAACCTTAAGATAAACAAGAAGTCGGTATCTCCTGACTGGAGGAAGTTGTATCCAGCAGATAAGAACACAGATCCTTGGAGGGAGATGGTTAGAGATTATGTGATTTCTGACATTATAGTTAAAAATGAACTTAGGAGATTGATAGCAGGGGATTTGGCTTTTTATACTGATTACGATAACTTTAATAAGAGAGCAGCAACCCTTACCACTCCTGGTATGGAAACTCTGGAGTTAAGTGACTTAAATGACTCTTATGGAGACAAGAGGACGTACACTACTTCTATTCTTAAGGATGTATTTAAAGAGGATATTGAGACACTGGACGGGCTTGAAAAGATTATTCCTACTACGACTGAGGAAGCTGCAAAGGTTATCGCTCCTTATAGAAAAGAACCCGGTAATCCTAATAGAAAGGGGGCTAATAAAACAGACTCGATGGGCTTTATTAGTTTAGATAAGCACAGGCATAAGATGGAGGGGCAAGGAACATGGCTTGATGAACACGAAGCAGCTTATAAGAATTATCAAGCTGGAGGGGAATTTGTAACTCCAGATGGAATAAGACCTTTGTTAAATCCTATTAAAACTATCTATGATGGATTCCATTTAGATGTTGATAACAGAGTAGTTCGGGTTGTAGATAAACACGTTGTCTTTCCTCTTCTTAGAGAATTTACTAAAGCCTCTCCTGCTTTTGAGAAACTGAGACTGGCGATGGAGGAGCAGGGAATAGACGAGGTTAACATGGAATCAGCCCGAAAGGTTGGTCTTGATCTCAGTGGTATAAAGGATATAAATGATGATCTTAGTAACTGGAAAACAGTTGAGTTAGAAACAAGGTTTCAAAGGATTCCTCAGATAGTTCCGGAAAATGATAAGCCTGTTATGATGAGTACTCAGGCAAGGAAGCATATAATATCTAATATGCTGTCAGATGAAGTTGGAGGTAAGAAAGGACAATGGACACAGGGATACATCTTAGGCGGTAAGAAGATAGGGGGAGAAGAACTCTTTGATCTTTATCATAATGTAACAGAACAACTTGTAGGTAGGTCACTTGACGATTTAAACAAGCAGTTAGGTTATACTAAAGAAATTGTTACAGAAACTCCTTTTCCTAATTCTATTACACAAGAGACGTATTATCATGGGTCGAACAGTCCGGATATAAAGAACTTCGATCTGAGTCTTCAAGGTAAAGCACATGAAGGACGAGGAATAAACTTTGCGCTTACACGAGAAGATGCTAAGGTCTATGGTACACATATCTATGAGGTAAAATTAAATATCTCAAAGTGGGTAACTACGGATGCAGAAGCTAAGACTAAGACTACTTATGGTATTAAGGACGTAGACGAAATTGTAGTTTATCATCCAGATCAAGTTCAGATTATTAAAGAAGAGATAAAGGGGTTGGAAGAGAAAGAGAAGTTTTATACGAACTTAGGAAGGGTAATAAAGAGGAGTATAGAAGAGAGAGATTTACCGGAGAATTATGAAAGGGCCTTAAACATTATAAAAACGGAGAATGATGTTACCTTTGAATTACCCCTTGCATTTCCAGCTTATCAGAAGAGATTTGAACAGATAATACTTTCTTTATTCAAGAAGAATGTTATTAATCAGACTATTAACGGTGCTAGTTTAGTACAGATAGCAGAGTTAGGAGGAGTACAGGAAGAAAAAGGAACTAAAGAGTTAGGGTTTGTAAGAAATAAAGATGGGAAGGTAATAGGAGCCGAAGTAGCTCTTCCTTATAAGTTAGCTCAAAAACTCGGTATAACGAATATTGAAGGGATACCGGGAGAGTTAAGAACCCTTGTGGGGTATAGAATTCCTGGACATGGTAAGAACTCTATGATTCCACTTAGAATAGTTAGAATTTTGCCTGAGTCAATGGGTAAGGTAATCCTAGTTCCTGGCGAGATCACTACTCAAATGGGTACAGACTTCGATATGGATAAGGTATTCCTTATGATGCCTAATGCTAAAGTGGAATACACTACTAAGACAGGGGAAAAGTGGAACCCAATGGGTAACTTTGCAGCCACCTTAGAAAAACAGGGTTATAAGTTTGATTCCTCGGAGAGCCATATTCTAAGCCGTTTAATGCACACACCGGAAAGTGCAAAGGACATTGCCCTTGAATATCCCGAAAAATTCAAAGGTCACTTCGCACTATCAGTACAATATGCTTTATCCAAACTAGAATCAGAAAAACAACGACTAGGTGCAACTAATCCTACTATAACTAAGATTGAATACAACACGGAAGACTTAGAGGATAATACTAGAGAAGGACTTGAGAATCTGATAATAGATATTAATACTTCGATTCTGACTAATCCTGCTCACTTAGAGGAAATGTTGGAAAGTGTAGATAGTTCTGTATTAACCGAAGCTGCAAATAAACTCAGACCCAAGAAGTCAAAAGGTAACCCTTTTGCAAATGTAAATAGTCCGGGAACAGAGATAGAAATGAGTATACGTAATAAGGCAGCAAGTAGGGGTATCAGTACCTATGCTAGTGCTTTAAAAGGACAGACTATCGGACAATATGCTAGATCAGATGGGGGGTTAAGGTTGCAAGGTAACTTCACCGTTATAGTAGATGGAGAAAAGTATACTAAGCTCAATAGAGTTAAGGATACTAATGGTCGTTTGATTACTGACAATTTATCTATTAGACTGTCAGCGGCTTTAGATAATACTAAAGACCCTGTACTTGGATCTATTAATGATAATGAGTTTACTACTCCTGTCATTAACTTACTACTAAGACTAGGTGTAGTTAACGTAGCCTCTAGTGAATGGGAGGCAGCCGCTAATAATCTAGCAGTACTTCTAACTAATCAACCAGTTATTCTAGAGTTGACTACGAAATACCTACGTGGGGATAATACTCCAGCAAACTTAAAGAGTTTAATAGAAAAGCTAGGAGGTAGAACAGATCGGCTATATAATATAGATACAGAGGTATTAGCAAGAAATATAGGAAAGGAGATAAGTGAAGCTGAGGGACAGATGGAACTTCTATCTACCTTCTATTTCCTTCATATAGCAGGGAGAAAGTTAGTAGAAGTAAACAGAGTTTTTAGTTCTGATACTCCTGGAACTATCAATACTATTGCAGCTATTGAGGCAAGAGATGACTTGATTGACTCTGTAACAAATGGTACACCAGTAGAAGAACGAGAGGGAAGAAAAAGAAGGAATGATATTATTACAGGAGTAGAAGGAGTTCTAGACGGAAGAGATTATCCAATGACTTCAACCTTTAACGGTGTTATAAATGCGGCTAAAGATTTCTCAACTCAGTTCTTTCCTTTTACTAGAGATGGACTAACTAACATAAAGCGTAGAATGGTCTCTCATCTCAATAAAGATAACCTTACAGCAGATCAAATGAACTTGATCAACAACGACTCCTTCCTCTGGCTTATGACAATAGAAGGGGGGCCGTTACAAGGTCTATTCACGGAGAAGAAGGTACAAGAGCTACTGGTAGGAACTAATTCGATTGATATACAATTGCAAAAAGTGAAGGAACTGCCAGCTATGAAGGATAACAGACTACTTGCTAGATTGTTACCTCATAGAGATAATATGGATAGGGACAATAGATACAATACTGTATCAGTAGAAAGAGGATATGGATTATCTCAGAGAGAACAAGATGATCTAACAATTGCCTTCCGAGAGATTCTTAAAAATTCTGAAACTAAAGAGTTTGGAAAAAACTTGATTCATTATACTATTCTTTCCAAAGGTATGACCCCTACTGTTGATTCAATCATTGACTTAGTACCAATAGAAGTATGGAGTGATCCCCAGTATTCTTTCACTCAAGAGTCTATGGCTGACTACTTCCGGGATTCCATGATACAATTTGAGAAGGAACAAGTATTTGGGGAACCCTTTATGGAGCAGTTTATAGAAAATAATGCTCACGTTAAGGACTTAGTACCTTATGGAGGATCTTATGAGGATACTTCTAAGTCATTTATTGCCAAAAGAGGGTCAAGTAAGACGTATCTTCCTGGCTTAGGTGTGACAACAGATTGGCCTGGAGCTATGGTAGCTTTCGATAGAGGACTTAATAAGAGAGTTTTACTTAAGAAGCTCAATGACCAAGGTCTATTTAAAAGAGTGAAGATTATAACAGATTCTTATAAGTTAAAGAACTATAATATACATGAGGATAGAGATAATCGGATTATATTCTCACTGAGAACCAATACTGTTGCTACTCGAAGACGACAAAAGGGGGAGATGAATCTACAGACCTTCTTTAATACTACTGACTTTTTATCTGCTGATGAAGATATACAGTTACTTATAGATAAATTAAGGGAAGAAGTAGACTTTAGGGAGGGGACTTTTGAGGTAAATACGGAGAAAGTAAAAGGAGAGAGGGCCGATGCTCTAGCCTATCTACGAGAACGGAGTATGGTAGTCAGAGAGGATTTAGGTATAGAGGAGTTTACTCTTGCCTTAACACATGAAGCTGTACACTATGCAACAATGCCTTTACTATCAAGAGATGGACAGTATAGTGCAGAGGTAGTAGATATGCTGGATAGAGTTAAGAAAGCGGATAGGTTTCCTGCGGATCATCAAGGATTGAGTAGTCCAGAGGAGTTCATAACTGCTGCATATAGTGATAGAAATTTCCAACGGCAACTGAGTTACATAGAAGGTAAGAAAGAGAACACTACAATATGGAGTGAGTTTGTTGATCTTATGATCAAGGCTTTGAATACTGTACTTGGAGTTGATATAAGTGGCAGTGTCTTAGAAGAGTTGTTTGGAAAGACGCAAGAAGCTATGAACAGACAGGAGGGTAAGATAGCCCCGGAATCTGACGAACTCAGATACGCTGTATTTGCCACCAGAGATAATCAAATTTCACGACAGCTAGACGTTCTCCAAAAAGTGATAGATAGTCTCAAACACAAATTAGCGATCTATAAGCGGCAAATTGGAGAGGGAAAAAGCCATGCAAGCCTCGTTAAATTGAGGGAGCAATTGGAAAGAAGACTTGAGGAAGTACAATATAAAGAGGGTATACTAGAGTATACCCGGTTCGCTAATGCCCAAGCGGGAGCCGTAATAGAAGACTTAGATGAGATAGAAGCTGCGGCTGGTACTCCTAGAGAGAAGCTAGTGAAGCTTGAAAAGCTCTTAGATTATGCAAGTTCCTTTGGATTAATCGAAGAAGGATTTAAGGAGATGTATGGGGAGTTTGGAGAGGAAGGATTAAAGATTGACAGACAATATAGAGATAAATATATTTCACCAGTACTTAAGGCTGTCCAGGACGTACAATCTATATACCGGGAAGTAGCTCTGGAAAATAGTGTAGAGTTTCTATTTCCTTATACTAGAGATGTGAATTTAACTAAGGAGGACTTACGTAATTCTCTTAACAGCATAGGTGAAGATATAACAGAGGGAATGCACCGGGTCGGAGCAATGGTTAGTTCCGTAGATCCTATCTTAGCTCTCACAGCGAAGGCTGTAGAACGTAAGAGAGCTATTATAGCAAAGAGTATGAATAGCTTTGTTCATGGAGAGTTACAAAAACAATCAGAAGCTCTTAGAAAGTATAAGAAGTCTCAAGGAGTAAGTGAATTTAATTACAGAAAGTTCTATGACTTCATGCTTATAAAGCAAGATGGAGAACTTACTGGAGATTATATTATTCCTGGAACTTCCGAGTTTAAGAAATTAGCTAAAGAGGAGCAGGAGTTTATTACTTTCTTCAATAAGTTTTACGGAAGTGCACAAGAAAAGCTTCCTGCAATATATAGAAAGGGTAATCAGCTTATACCTATTCTTAAACCAACACAAGAACGATTGTCAGAAGGTCAAGGGCCTCTTAGTGTTATGAAGCATGAACTAAGATTGGCTAGTCAGATAACTGAAGAGAATACGGAATATGCAATTGAACGAAGAGATGGACAGGATCGACCATTCAAACTGGTTCCTGTTAAATATGTTAGTACGGTAGGAGGGGAAAATGGAATGGATACTAATGCAATTTCTTTGGATATGGTATCAAACTTAGTTAGGTTCATGACCATGAGCAGGAACTACAGTGCTATGAGTTCTATAGCTCCTGATTTACATGCAGTCAAATACTTAGTAGGAATGAGAACGGTTGTAGACTCTAAGGGCAGTATTAAAACCGTTACTCCAGAAGGTGCTCCTGCTCCAAAGCAATCTCCTATCAATCCTCGAACATCTAATGCATATAGGAGAATCAGTTCTTATCTGGACATGGTTGTATATGGGGAGTACAAGGAGTTTGAGGGGGACTTGTTTGGAACTAAGATTAATAAAGCTAAGGTATTAGATACAATAACTAGATCTACTGCATTACTACAACTAGGATTCAACCTGTCAGCCGGAATTAATAACATGACAATAGGTCAGTTCATGAACTCAATCATGACGGCAGGTGGCTTGTTCTATACTGGTGCAGATTATAGATGGGCGACTAAGGAGTATATAAAATTACTTCCTGAGTTTATGTCAGATACTACCAAAAGGTTTACAGAGTCTACATTTGGTAGATATATGGAAGCATATGATATATACCAGACCTTTGATGAATTTGGTAATCCGTTAAAGGAGGAGTCAATACTAAAAAGATTGAATATGGGAGCTTCCATGTTTATGATCAACATGGGGGAACATACGATGCAGACTCAACTAGCTCTGTCTCTTGCTAAATCACATAGAATAGAAGGAGGGAAGATATACTCCTTCATGGACTGGGCTGAGAAGCACAATAAGCCTATGGACAAAGCAAATAAGAAAGTATTCAACGAACTACCCGATGTCTATAGCAGTATATCTAAGAAGGATGATGGAAGTATATTGGTGGAAGGAGGTATTCTGTCTAAAGACTTATATGAGTTTGCAGGGAGGATTAAAGAGCTTTACAGACACCTTCATGGTAACTATAACAAAAAGGATACAACTGTATGGCAAAGAACAGTCCTTGGTAGAATGAGTATGCTCTTTAGACGATGGTTAGCTCCAGGATGGGATGCTAGATTTGGTAGGGAGAAATTTGCAGGTAAGACAGTATTCAATGAAGCAATTGGAGCTAATCTTCCGGGTAGATATGTAGTTACCAAAAACTTTTTGATGGAAGTAGTACAGGATTATAAGAGATTGGGAGGAATAGTTGCTGCTAGTAGTAAGAACTGGAATGAAATGCCGGCTTGGAGAAAAATGTTTATACAGCAAACTATAAAGGAAGGGGTCTTGATGCTAGGAACATTGATTTTTGTAACAGCTCTAAGTAGTTTAGAAGCTGGAGATGAACCAGAGGAAGGAACAGTCAAGAGGTTCTTCTGGGACTTAGCCGTGTACCAGGCATATAGACTTAATTCAGAGCTATGGTTCTTTATCAATCCTATAGAAGCAGGTAAGATATTAAGAACTCCTATGGCTACTATCAGTGTAGTAGAGAAGTTAGGTAAGGGAATATACTCTATGCTACCAGCCGTTACCTTTGATGGTATCGAGTGGCAGAGATATGAGAAGGGAGATAAGAAGGGACGTTGGAAAGGGGATAAGATACTGGATGTAGTTCCATTATGGAATCAGATCAGGGGATTGAAGCATTTAGAAGAACGTATCAACTATATGAAGACATTCTAGTTATAGTTAAACGGACATGGTTATATCAATCAACTAAGGAGGAAAAAGTGGAAGCGTAAAGGTTCTCCTATTACGCTCCCGATTTTAGGCAACTGTAGAAGGGTTCAAATCCCGCTTCTAACCCAATCTAACAGAACTACTCAAATAGCTAAAAATATTATCTTAAGTGTAGCTTCCTTTCCTCATTTTCCTTGTTTGATTAAGCTTATTCTGTCTCCTTAGTTTTTGTTCCTACTCGAGTTCCATCCGGACGACTCTCATCGTGCCACACTCCAGTAGAATCGGTATATCCAGCTGTTGTTTGTCCTCCCGAAATGGCATAACTCTTTTTGATAACAGGCCACCTGAAGACAGTTTGGATAAGTCCCAGTTGCTCTTCTTTAGCCAGTTTAGTTAATTCGAGTTCCTTTTCTAACATAGTTTTATCCATCAACTTCTCACGCTCGAGTAATTCACGGTCTTTCTTCACGGCTTTTTCTTCTCGTGTTTCAATAGCGGATAGTTTTTCTTTAACCTTTTGAAGAGCCTTCCTATTTGCCTCGTCCTGTATTTTGAGATTATTGTAGGTTACAGTAAGCTCTTTATGCTCCTTCCCAATAGCCTCTAGTTCGTCAAATCGTTTAATAAGCGTCTCTCCCATCTGCTTAGGCAGATGTTCGAGTACGATGTCATTGAGTTGTTTTTGTAAATCATCCATATTATTTATTAATTAGTTGTCTAAGTTTAGTTTCTTCTGTCCGTCTAAAAACTCTCTATCTAGTCTAGCTCGATTAAGAGTATCTGTATCTGTCATTCCGTACTTACCAAGAGCATATCCCATCTTGAATACCTCTAGTACAGCTAATTTCCACTTGATGTCAAATTCCTCTAGCTCCTTTGGATTTTCTAGAAGCATAAATGCTTCATCCGGACGAGCCTCTGGATCGGATGTAACGGCAACCAGAAATTTTTGAAAGTCTTCTATTTTAGTCATTCTTTTAGGATTAGTTACCACTTTAAATTATTTCCTGCCTCTTGAACATACCTTCCAATGTAAGGCTCTACGTCTATTCTCATCACAGTTTTTATGTGCTGTGCTGATACCTCATTTCTTAGAGAAAACTCACGAATAAGATCTTCTATCTTCGCAATGTTACTATCTCTATAAGCTAATATTATTTCCGTAATCGTCTTCTCAACCACGTCAGCAGTCTCTTCCCAAGTTCTGGCAGGATAGGTCTTTTTATCTTTTTCCATTTCTTTGTAATTTTTAGATAAAGTTTAACTGATAATATTTCTATCTCCATTATAAGAATCCTTGTTATAGAAAGAATCATAAGGAAGAAGATAATAGGCCAAGCTAGGGAGAAGGTTAATACACTACCCCACCAGCTAAAGTCCCTTGTTTCTTTCTCATACTCGGGATAGTCGTCTCCACTCATATCATTGACAACACGACCGGGAGGATTCATAAATAGGTATATAGATACTATAAATCCTACGATGTAAATTATTAAGTATATCATTCCTGATTAGCTTTTAAGTCTTCAGAAAGAATATGTGCATTACTTAGACCAATCAGTAACACTTCAATAAGAAGTCTATTTATAGCTACGTCATCTGATTCTCCAGAAGGGCCGGACACTCGAAAGATACACGTATGATCTACCCATATCTCAGCATACGTAAGGACTCGCTTCTCTGCACGTGCAGCTTTAGTTGTAATTACCATTGATGGAAGAAAGTATGCCTGCGGTTTAAGTCCTACAAAGAGGGTGACATCAATTTTGTCTTCTCTTGCCTCTACTTGAGCATTGTACCTGCTCTTATAGTTAGAAAGAACACCAAGTAAAAATTCTTTTATATCATTCATAATTTTTATTGTTTTATCCATTGTCTTTTAGTTTCCAAATGTTAATTCAAGGTTCCAGAAGAGAATACTTATTCCAATAAGCGGTCTATCTTCTCCTGTCCAGCAGATATCAAATAAGAGATTAAAGTTTATCCTCTCGAAGTCTTGAGTTAAGGTAAACCAGCCAAAGTTCCATTGGTTCCAGGCCCACCAGGGTTTCTTCTTTGTATGAGATAATAATTTCTTAATTGTTTCTCTTTGTTCTTCTAACTTTCTTCCTTTATGATAGCATTCAAGAAGGCTATTAAAGTTTTCTATCCATTTGGACTCTGAACTGTGACCTTTTTGGTGGCTACCCCATGCCACTAAGACTTTCCGTCTTACTTCTTTTAACTTATCCATTGTCTTTTAGCTTGTAGTTACTTAATATATTGCTTTCATAAATCTTTAGGGTTAATCTCTGTCATTTTATCAAATACCTTTGACTGTTTTTCAGACTTATCCATAGCTTCCTTAACGATTTTATTTATTTCCTTCTCGGTTACTACTTCTGATTGATCAGATAGAGATTGTTTAATCTGCTTTTTTAGCTCCTTTATTATAGGCTTAAACTGTTGTTCTGCCGTTGTGTTGCCTGTATGGCTACCTATCAGGCAACCATAGGCAATTTCAAGTTTTTCTACTAACTCTTTTAACTCTTCTATATCTATATTCATTATTCCTTGAATCTTAAATTTTAAAACCATCTGCTAGCTACATAGAACAAGCAATATATTAAAAGAATTATTACTAATCCCACGTAATGCTGTCCAAATAGCTTCTGTCCAATTGATCGCTTTTTCTTATCCATTGTCATGATTTCTACAGTAATTACCTATATTCGTTTGCTTACCATGTACCTGCTCAGAATCAGAACAGTCTCCTTGATACAGATTAAACTTTTTCCAGCTTCTGCATGTGTTACACATACCAGTAGTGTAAGCTTTCTTATTTACTTTCTTAGTCTCCTGCTTAACTACCTCTTTGACCTCTTCCTTTTCCCCTTTCTTTGCAGGAGTACTTGAGTTCCAGTTCTTTGTTATTTCCCCCATTATTCCTCATGTCTCTTGTTCCTTCTATTATCTAACAGTTGTCTTATCCATTTCCAACCATGATTGTTGAGATGGTCACTAAGATAGTCTACACTACTTGTGTCTCTGGGTCTGCCCATGCCGGCAAGGAGTCCAGCAATATACATTGCTTGGACATCCTCTTCTGTATAGAGTTCTTCTTGATTACCCATTATCAGTTTAGCATTAAGCTAGAAAGAATTTGCGTCTTTACTGCCCGGTCAAATATATCTACCTTATGTGATATATGTTCAGTGACAGCATTGTAAATATTCCAACCTGTTGTATGTCCGTCTACCATAGAGTATCGTGAACTGGGATTATTCAATTTCCTTGTAGCAGCTATGATAGAAGAGGAACCTAACTTACCAGTTAAAGCTTCTCTTAAAAGAGCACCTACAATTTCATCTACTTGCTTTGAATCATATTCAGTAGATTTTAGTTCTCCTATGGTATCAACATAGAACTTAACCTCTTCTTCCTTTCCTTCCACATACTCTTCTACTTTTTTGTAGGCAGCATCCATACCACCGCCAAGAAGATCTGCTGAGAACAGGTGACTAGTTCCGAAGATACAAAGATTCATGCATACACTCACGTTCTGACCAGTAAATACCCTGACAACTGGCTTGACCGTATCAAGAGCATACACCATCCCAATTATACCTCTACTATCATCTGTTCCAAGTCCAGGAAGAAGTCCCTGTACGAGAACTCTACCATAGGCAGTGTTCATATCTCCTTCTTCCTCTGCATTACTGACTACGGCAGAAACATCGGTAATCCAACTAGGAGAAAGTTTTTCCACTCTTTCCATGAAAGGCTCTATATACTTCTTTGGAGAGTTAAAGGATATTGAACTGCCTTTAACAAATACTTTTGAGTCTAATACTTCTTGTAGTTCCATTATGCTTCAAATTTTTCTATTAGTATCTTAACTTGTACCTCTATCTGTCTTTTTGTTATCTCCATTTCTCTAGAATGTAGAAAGATAACATTTTCCATAGGTTCGGATTCGGCTGCAGAGCCAGCAAGTATCTCATTACCTTCTTTCTCTTTTTCCTCGTCTCTTGGTACAAGACTGCCATCTAAATTCTCTAGTACTCTGTTTAGATTACCGGCCATGACCCTTGGAAAGGAATTAGTTGTGTCTAAAGCGCCGAATAAATTCTTTCGAATAGATCTATTCTGTTTTTGTTTTGCATCAGTCATCATGATCTTTTTAGTTTAAGTTCTCAATAATTTCATCAATTTCTTTTTCTGTTCCTTTCATAAGGAACTGTAACCAGGTTAGTTGATCTCCTGTTAGGTTAGAAGGAAGGAACTTAGGATCAAATTTGTAGATCTCTTGATTTCCAGTGAATGGTTCTTTTAGTAGTCGTACACTCTCCTTCTCTCTTCTCTTTACTTCATCATTATAGTCCTTGTGTTTGAGATCTAACTTGGTCATCTCTTCTCTAGCAATAATTTTATTTTCTGGAGTAAAATCATAGACCTGTCCTTCTGGACTAGGTACCATAACAGGATCTCCTTTTTCATCTTTCTTGCAGTGTCTTTCTAACAGAGTAATACGTCCCTTGTCCCATTCCTTCCAGCCTTTTACTGCTCCTGTAATAGGCTGAAAGAGGTTGTGAAAATACTTCTTTAACTTAGCTTCTGTCCTGATTACGGCATATTCTATCTTAGTAACAGGGGTTTGCTTTGATTGCCCTAACCCATCTAGTAGGTCTTGTGCATCTTGGTTTGTTTCAATTACCATTCTATTTGTTTCCGTTCTATTGTTTTTAAAAACTCGTTTGTCCTTTTAAAGGACTCGTTACTGTTCCACTCTGTATCATTATACTTAGAGGAGACAGGATGTGATGCTTGTATCACAAGATTCTTAGGTACGCTAATTCTATTATAGTAAGACTTAGCATAGTTACCCCATAGAAGAAATACTAATCTCTTAGGATGATCATTGAGAACATCTATAACTCGACTAGTAAACTTCTCCCAACCCTTACTCTCATGTGCCGTAGGTCGTTTGTGTTCTACAGTAAGAATAGGATTAAGCAATAGGATGCCCTGTTTTGCCCATGATGTTAAGTCTCCGCTAAGGGCAGAACTGAACGAGGCGGAAATCTCCTCCTGTATCGCTTTAAAGATAACCTCAAGAGAAGGAGGTAACCAAGAATTAGATTTAAATCCCGGTTTCTTTGAGAAGGCTAATCCATGTGCAGCTCCGTCATTATACGGATCTTGTCCTAGTATAACAACCTTCACGTCTTCATAGGGAGTCAATTGAAACGCCTTGAAGAGTTCCTCTTGCAGTGGGTATACGGTAGCTTTACTTCTACGTACTGTAATATACTTACCAAGATCCTTCATATAAGGTGAATCAAATTGACTACCTAGTAGCTTTGCCCAGGACTCTCCAAGCATGTCTTTTCTTTTCCTGCTTCTTTCCAGTTCTTTTTTAAAGTCAATCATCTATTTGTTTACTAGTACTGTCATTACCTGAGTTCAATGCCTGTAATAAGATGTTTGCATCACACAATAACTCTCTTAATTTCCCCGTAGGAGTTCTATTAATTTCAATTTCAAGTCTTTTAGTTACTTCTTCTATTTGCTCTTTCATTTTACAAGTTATTCTAATGTTATGTCTTCCTCAAGTAATGCTTATTCTGTATACTATAAGGACCACAGTCTTTACCTTCTTCAATAGCCTGTTTCAAAGCAGTACGAGATACAGTAGGAAGGTTTCCGACTATTCTATGTTCAATATTAGCTTCTTGAAGAAGGCTAACAACATCTTGTAGATCTAGCATTTGTACCTCTACTGATCGCTTTCCATAATTTATCTGTATCTCATCTGGATACTCTTCTGGTCCTATTAGTACGTCTCTCTGAGTATTAGATAGCTTGAAGTTAGTACTCTCATCGTGTACTTCAATGAATTTAGTACCTTCCTTGTTCTTCTCTATCTGAGCTTTAGTAGGCTTCTTTTGTTCACCAAATAGTAAGACAGCTTGGAGTAGTGCTTCATCAAGACGATTAGTTCCATTGTTAATAATCTTCTTCATCTTTCCAAGTCTTTCTATCTCTTGGTCTATCATAGCAACTTGGCTATCAAAGAGCTTACCAGCCTTGTCAAAGTCTGTACATTTCTGTGTAAGTTCTTCTTGATTTATAGCTAGTGCAGATTCTGTCTCAGGCGTTAATACTCCTTCATCTTCTTCTATTTGTGAGAGAGTTATTAGTAACTGCTCACTTATCTTGTATAATCCATATGCATTCATAATTCTTTAATTTATTGTGTATAATCTATTACCCAAATGCTTTGCGTGCATCTGCTTCGTTATCAAATAAGTTACATGCCCAGATGTTGTATTTGGAAGGTCTGTTCTCATAAGCAGTATCACTAGGATACCGGTTTCTACCATTAATTCTTACGTCACCAGGATTTTCTTCCATATACTTCTTCACAGCCTCATCAAAGTCGTCAGCTTCATAACTTCCTATCATCTGTGCTATACCGTGTTCTTCTGTGGCCCTATAGCCCTCCATCCAAATTTGAATAATCATAACTTTATTCTTTTTACTTTAAATTCTTCATTACATTTGTACTTACTAAAGTTCTTACGAACTCCTTCAAGAGTATAGCCCTCCTTTATCATAAACTTAATAGTAGCTATAGTCTTAATATCCTTTATCGTAAACATCCTGGAGCCTTTTCTCTTTCTCTTCTCTATAACCCTATCCATCTCCCTTCCCCAGTATCTTATCTTAGACGTATTACGTATTTTAGTAAGTTTGGCTACTTCGTTTATATCAAAATATTTTTGTTTGATCTCCTTCTCCTTGTATGGCATCTTTCTTATTCTTTTGTTCAATTAAGTACCGATGTAGTTCCTTTGGTTCGTAGTCCATAACTCTATCCTGTCTATCTCCATCAGTTCTAAGATACCTACTAGGTGTAAAGGTTTGCTTAAATACCTTAGGTACTGCTATCTTCTGTACGTAGATATTGTACTTTTTCATTACCCATTTTTGATCAATAGGAAACGTGTGGAAGGACGCTAATTTTCCGGTAAACCTTCGAGCTACTTCCGGCTTAACATCTATGTAGCTCATACGAACGGGAGAAGGATTTACCTCATAATGACGTGGAACTTCTATATTAGCAGTAAAAGGAATATATTTATATCTTGAATCAACTATTTTTAAAGTAGTGAATAAAGTTTTATAAGCCCTACTTTCCCACCAGATTAAGAAGTCACAGGTGTATGTATGAGATCTAAGTAATTCCCTATCTACTCGCTTGATCTTAGTCTTAAGTACTTCATCATATTTCTTTCTAACTTTCTCGGATAAAGCAAACGTCTTACCTGGATACTGATAGTCACTAATAAAACCAGCTTCCTTCAGATCATCCAAGTACCAGCTAAAGTACCATTCTTCGTCACTGTCAAATCTATTTCTCGGTATCATTGTGGTACTTTAACTTGTTCTGTATGCTTTAATTGCCATCGTGAGAACTCGTTATGGATTCTGTTAAGTTCCTCTATATTCTTGGCAGAAGAACCTTCATTCTGACAATCTTCAATATAGTTCCTGAAGTGTCTTATGAAACATTGATCCTTTGCCCTAAATGTAATAGTAGGTTCTAGATCATTGTTTAGAGCTTCGGGTATTATCATTAAGCCATTGTTAGCGGTATCCATTATTATTGCTTTGTCCATCTTTATATTTAATTTTTTCATCTTATTTCTTACGTCCTTGATTTATCCATTGTAATTTTCCTTTTGGTTGAACGGCTTCATTTCTTTCTAAATTCCTCTGAGTTAGTTTTGTTTGTTTTCTTTTATGTTTCATTATCTTTATCCATTCCTCACTACTCCTACTCTGAGTTATTGATCTGGCTAGTTTATGACCTAATTCAGGATCTTTACCCGGTTTATCTACCTTATATTCCTCCTCCTTAACAGAAATCTCTTCTAGAATTTCAGGAAGGAATGTAATCTTAGTATAATTGTAGTAAATCCATCTTAGATAGCCTGCATGATCTTGATTCAAGATTCCTTGTATAGGTATATCACTATATTGACCAAATCCAAGAACAGACTTACGAGTTAAAGTACGTAGATTTACCGAGTATCCCATAGTTACGGATGTTTAGGCTTTGGTTTCCAGTGTGTAGGTATAGTCTCTTTACCATCTTTGTCATCTTCACTGTTATCTGTATACCAGGAGTCTTGGTCGTTACACCATCTAGCAGTTGTCCAACCAAAATCACCGTAGAAGCAAAGTCTAGTTCCGTTAGGGTTGTAGTCTTCCAGTATCCATTCTGTCCGGAAGCCTATTATCTCTCTTCCTTTGGGAGGTAAATCATACTCTGTCTCCCGCCAGGGTTCATAGTCTTCAATAGCATTATATGTAAAGGGATTACTTGTTCTTATTATCTTAGTCGCATTATTGTAATGCTTCTTAGCATAATCTCGATTAGCTTCTATTTCTTTTGAATTTTTCATCATAGTTTCATTATTCGTCTACTTCAATTACTTCATATTCTCCTCCAGGAAAGTATTCCTTCTTATCGTCTAAGAACTCACTTTCTTCATATAGGGTAAAGAACTTATCTCCAAACTTATCCCATGCCGCAGCTCTAGCTATTGCATAGGTAGGAGCCTTAATCAAGATCCAATAGTCGTTTAGCTTAATATCAGTGTCCGGATAGTAATGGGTCTGTCCAAATGTAAGATAATAGTTACGATTCATTGTTGTCTTTGTTTAGTAAGTAATAACTTAAAGCTAGACGTTCTAACTTCCCTTGATTCTAACTGCTTGATTTCCAGACTATTAGGTAAGTTACAAATTTTCTGAGAAAAAACCAAATTTCTCAGAGAAATCTTTGTTTAAAATCTTCCGCATAGTCAATCATAAAATTATTTCCATAGGAGACTAGATTATCTGTGAAATCCTTTTCCATGTCAGAAGGAAAAAGCAGAGGTGTTGTGTTATATTGATCCCTGTATTTTATACTGGCTATCTTACCTGCCTTATCGTTATCAAAAAGTGTGAAGAGCTGATCAAAGCTCTTTAATACGATAGCCATAAACTTCTCAGGGAAAATTACTGTCTCAGAGGCCGGAGCAATGGAGAGTAAATCGTATAGCCATAGTGCTATTACGTCTTTATATGACTTAGTTATTATTAAGTGACTCCCAAAGTCTGGAAGCATTACGTAACCCTCAGCTACTTTAGCAGTAACTTGCATAAACCTATCCTCTTTTCTTTCAGGAAAGTATAGTTTCCTAATTTCCCATCCTAAGTCATAACAGAAACAGATATCGCTGTAGCTATAAGAGTATACTTCTACCTTATACTTATCAGGATACTGTAACCAAGCTTTCTCTACTGACATAACTCGAAATCTTTCTAGTGTAGGTTCATCTATGCCATATTGTCCCCAAAAAGTAAGTTCCTTCCGGCTGAACTTTTTTTGTTTTATGATTATAGAAGAATTCCCGCTAGAAAAGGACTCCCTTCGGCTTAGTCTAACACTTGAAGGCTTCCGTCTGAATCCTCCAATCTCATAGGTCTGGATATTAAAGTCAGTAGCCACAATCTTTAGAGCTTCATTGTAGTTACACCCGAAGTCAAACATAATTACATCAAAACAATCCCAATTCCAACCTCTACTAAAGTCCTTGAATCTTATCCTACCATATTTGTCATAGAATCTGCATCCAGCATACTTGTCTTGTCTAAGCGGGTTAGTAAAGGATACTCCGTATTGCGGGCGTAGTCCTAGATACTTCTCAAATATTTCTTCCTGCGAGACGTGCTCTAAGACCGTTTTTCTATCCAGTATTAGTATTGCTTTCATTCTCTTCTAGTACTGCTTCCGTTAAAAGAAGTAGTTGTCGTGCATTTATCTGTAGATCTATACTACTGTCAAATCCTTGTTGAACAAGATCCTGGTAGTGTACAGACTCTACCCCGTTATCCTTTAACCACATTCTAATAAATTGTTCTAGTCTGACTCTTTCCATTGTTTTATAGGTTTAATGCAAAATAATAGAGCAGTAGCAACGACTGTGTCTTCTGAATGTTTCCTTGTTGTAATTACTAAAAGCTCATTGTTCTTAATTAATTCCTCTACTATACCTACTGTCATTTTCTTAGTTAAATTAAAACCAAGAAGATTGTACTCGTGTAGACTGAACGAATACTTAATTACTTGTATTTCCCGTCTTTCTTTATCCTGGATTATGATAGGATCTGGCTTATAGCCAATTAGTCTTTCCACCCACTGAACTATCTTATACTTTGTACTATTCTTCATTTCAGTTGTTTTATCTGTGGTTTGTATTCATCAATTATCAACCTTCTTATATTACTCGGATAATTAATAAACGCTGTACGTGTTGCTTGAATTGCCTCCTTACCAACCTGTAATGCAAAGGCATTGATTAATTTTTTCCCTGTTCCGCTTGTTAAAGGCCAGTCTTTTTCTAATTCGTTAATCCATTCCTGCAATTCTGTAAATACATCTTGTTTCTCTTGTGCTATATCTGTATTATCTGTTATTTCTGTACTTCCACTTTCTTCAGTTGTAAATTTTTTAAAATTTTCCATATTTCTCTATGTTGCTATTGGTTAAGTTCTTTATAGCGGCCGTAGCCTGCTGGCAAGAATGTAAAATCGGATAATTCTATTTTGATTCTCATCTTGTAGTTTAATTAAATACAAAAGGAGGACTTTCGTCCTCCTTCTTTCTGCATCTACAACAGTTGGCAACTTCAAGTTGCTTAATCAAAAGAATCTGATACATTTGCCTTCTCCTCTGACGTTGCTGTAGCTCCACCGGTATCCTGAGCAATGTCTACTTCATTAGGGGGTACATATACCTTAAAGGCAAGATTACCTTGATAGTCATTCCTGTACTGTGAATAGGAACTCTGTAGTGCCTTCAGCCACTGTGCATGAGATTCCGTAGAAGCCCTACCAAAGTAACCTGTATAAACATCTTGAAACTGGTAATCCTTAACTCCTAAGAGTACTCGTACCTCGTTATTAGCGATGTTCTTTAAGTAACCTCGAAGTTCCTTGATCTCACCAGCAGCTATCTTAGCCGGGCTATTTAGAGAAGCATCGATAGAGGCTTGAGTCTTTCCGTCCATTTCTTCTTCTTTACTTACGAAGGTCTTTATATTCCCCCAAGCCCATAAGAAATTGTGAAGTCGTTCTTCTCCTGTGATAGCAATTCTTGCAGTTTCAGCTACGTACCATGACATAAACGCCTTTGGATCTTCTGCCCATGTTACTTGAGCATGATTGTTAATGTATTGGTGTTTTGTCTTATCCTTACTTCGTACTTGCTGTTCATCTACGAATAGAGCCATTCTTGTAGAGACTGCTTCATTCTTCAAGTAGAAGTCTAGTCTTGTTCTCATATACTTTCCTCCGGCTCCATCATCCATTTCCTCAGTATAAACTGGGGCTTTCTTAGGTTGTCTAATTCCTAAGACATCCATTTCTTCCATAGTAGGATTAATTGCAATGACCTTCACAAGAGCTAGTCCTGTGAATAGTCTTCTTTCCGCTACAACCTTTTCCTTACTGTCGTGTGTTTTCATTAAAAATATAATTAGAGTTTAAATTAGAAAAAGAAGGGATAGCAGTCTACCCCTTTTACTTTACTGTACCGAGAGATTTTTTTATTCTTCTGCTGGTCCTTCTTTAGGATCATTAGCATCATCGGTTCCAGTAGCCCCATCAACTGGTGCTTCAACGGCAACGATCTCACGAATGTCGTGACCTTCTTCATCTTCATCTACCGGTACTAACTCGTCTGCTCCGGCATCTTCAAATTTGCCAATAAGATTAAGGGTCATGTATTGATTTCCTTCCTTAGTCTTATCAATGACACCTATAGAGTCGAGTGCAGATTCCAGTACATCAGCACTGAATTTCTTAGTCTTATCCATTTTGGCACCTTTCATAAATCTTCGACATTTGATTGTTCCAATGCCTCCATCCTCCTTAGGAATGTCTGGTACTACTGCAAGGGCAACCGCAGTAATGTTACCATCATCGTCAAAAGCGTCCCTTTCTAGTAACGCTGTATTTTCAAGATCAAGCAAGTCGTACAAGTTGTTAGAAATGTAGAACTCTGCTTTACCTAGTTTACTACCACTGGCCTTATACCTAAAGTCCCAGTTTTGTGTAGAAGCTCCACCTTCTTTGGTGTAAGTCTTCTTTACCACTCTTGTTTGTCTAAAATCAAAAGACATAATCTGTACTTGTTTAGAGTTAAAAATAATTAATTAGAAATATGAAGTTACCACTTTTACTATTAAGATGCAAGGAAAAGGTCAAGTAATTTGCCTATTCCTGAAGATTTATCCTCCTAAATTTCATTCCAATCTTTGACGACTGCATCAACGATATTCTGGAAATTGGTAGGTATATGCATCTTATCCCACAATAAAAAGGGTGATCTTGCTGTATTAAGTCCCGAGTTTTGAGTAGATAGTAGATACCTTTCGGGATCAAGCGCATCCTTAGTCTCATCTATACGAGTATAGTAGTTATGAACAAGTGCTCCTTCTATATTGTGCTTATGTGCCATCTTACCTATCACTCTAAGCTGTTGTCTTTTTTCTCCTCTTACACTGGTGAAGTCTTCCAAATGACCTAGTATAAAGACTACAAACGGTTTCTTAGCTCTAGAATGCGCCTCTGTAATGAACTCTTCTACTTCTGAATAACTTGAAGACACTGCGTAGTTTTTGTGCTTATCCCCATAAGTCTTCTTCCATCCGGCCCAGGGTAGTGGTTTCTTATCAATATTTAACCAAAAGGTTTCAGTTGGATCTAAATAGTACCCACCCATACTCTTCCCCGTACCTTCGTATCCTAAGACTTGAATTACTGTAGTATCCGAAAGAGATTTTATTGTTTTATACAGAGTTAAGATACTCACTCCATGATTCCTCCATTCATCATACTCCAATTTCTTTGATTTAGCCGCAGCTAATTCTGCTAGATACTGATCGTCTTGTAGTTGACTAATTGTATCTATAAGTAATGATCTAAATCTTGCAGGTTTTGCCGTTGGTTTCGGCTGTGTTGCTATTTCTGTCATTCTATTACTAATCTTGGTGCATTTATTATTTCCTCATGTAAATTACCATTCTTAAAGTCTTGAGTAAATACAATCATTCCAGGAACTCCCTTCCGCATCTTTAGTACATGAAGGAAGACTCTATCCTCTGTTGTATACCCAAGTCCACCTTGTCCATCTGGATTACTTTCTGGGCCGTATCTTCTTATCCCTAGTTGACTAGGATCATGGAGAACCATTACACAATCTGCATCTCTGTATATTGCCTTTGCTCCATGTATATCCTTCTTAGTAGGATAATGAAAATTTGCTTTACCAATTCTACTTATATCCTCAATCTTATCATTTAACTGAGCAACTATAATTCCCATGCAACCTATTTCTTTCCTTGCGCTGAGAAACATCTTTGACACGTTTGTTACTAATTGTATTTCATCTTTTTCATTAAGATAATCTGTAAGTAATGTATGATCAAGAGAGACTATAAGATTTATTCCAGGATACTTAGCTTGATACTCTAGTATTGTCTGTTTTAGTTGAAGAACGTTTCCAGTTACTTCGACAAAGTCCATGTCCAAATGTTTCATGGATTCCAGATAAGCCATAGCTTCTGTAAATTTTTGATCCGGAAGTTTTCTAAAGGCAGATATTAAGGACTGATAGGAGGTCTTAATATTACCTCCTACTGTTCTTAGTACTTCATCAGAAGCACTCATCTCCATTGCAAAGTGTATAAGCCTAAATGGTTTAGTAAACATACTATTGAGTTCCTTGTTTAAGAAATCTTCTCTTAGCATGTTTAGCTTATAAGACTTTCCTCCACCAGACATTCCTCCTAATACATAGGTATTGCCAAATCTGAATCCACCTACGAGTAAATTATTTACATGCTTCCATCTAGTAAGAAGGGATCGTTGTATACCAGATCTTCCTTCTTCTATCTCCTTAAGTGCTAATTCTGCTGCCTGTTTTGCAGTAACTATAGGTAATGTTCTCGTTAATAGTTTAGATTCCATACCCTAATTCTTTTGCTAAAACCTCAACCTGTTCCCAATAATGCCCTCTTATATACTTTTCTATTCCTAATCCTGTCATCTCTCCTCTTCCCACTAGCTCAAGATAAACATCTGTTAGTTTTAGAACGTTCTTATGTACATTAAGGTTGTATCCTATTCCCTGTCTAATATAATATTCTAGAAGCTTATCCCTATCAGTTACGGTCTTTGCCGGATAGTTAGTACCATCATCTTTTGTAAATCTTACAGGATACTTATTCCATAACTCCATTGCGGCCTCTCTAGCATCTAGAACAAATAAACCTTCAGCAAACGAACCCGTTAAGGACATTGAGTCTAACTCATAGGTATTTAGGTTGGAGGACGGAGTTATTAGAACTCCTTTCTCCACAAGTTCTTCTAGATCTGCTCGCCGTACATGAGATACTTCCTGAGTATACTTATAATAGGTTTTCATATCCTTAGTATGAACAAACCAGCATATCATGAACTGGTGTTCATTTATTTGATACTCAGCAAGAAGATCTACAAAGCTAGGTATATGAATATTAGATATTTTTTCTTTCATCGGTAATTAGATCTAAAAGTTTGTCATAGTTTAAAGAGCTCATCCATACAGGATTAGTATTTCCAAACTGTCTACGGTTTAACCATTTCTCATCTTGGGTGTCTTTAAAGTAGAGATTAAATATAAAAGCAGTTTTTCCATCTACAAATCTAACAGCACGTCCCATTCTCTGAATGTTTTGTCTTCCTACGCCAGTTCCACTTGCTATAATTGCAATCTCTATTCCTTCCACATCAAAGCCTTCGTCTAGAGTTACAACAGTTGATAAGGTAGTAATCTCATTGGCCCTAAACTTATCCATCATCTCTTCCTTATAACTTGCAGCACCTATTCTCTTACATCCAGGGTATTCTTGCTTAAACCAAGGCCACTGTTCTACTGTACCATCATTTAGATCTCGATACCTAATTACAGGTGTCTTCTTTCCAGCAATCTCTACTCGGATTCCCCGACCTACTACAATATCACTATGAGGTAAACTCCTTGGTACTCTTATCTCTCCACACGTCTTACTATGGTAGGAGAAAGAGTTTGGAATTTTTAAAGCTACTTCATCAGCAAAGTCTGTCCGTTGTGAGAACACAACCATCTTCTTTCCAGGAAATAAGTTCCTAATCTCTTGAATGGTTTCTAGCTTTAATGGATGATTGTGAAGGAAATTTTCTCTAGCCTTAGTAGCCTGAGTAAAAATATTAGCTTCTCGTTGTAAAGTATGAGGACTAAAGTAGGCCTCCTTTGTAAACCCATCCCATCCCATCTGAGTTGCATACCATAATCTCCAATCTCTACTAGTCTTTGTTATAGCTATTTTAGCTCCGTCTGATACCTCCGTAAGATTGTTTATATCTTCAAATTTGTGAAAGAATACAACAGCAGGTACGAGGTAACCTCCTGCGCAGGCTCTAGCAAGTGCCCAATTGTGAGAAAACTTAGAAAACGTACTACTTACCATAGCATCCCACTCCGATGATTTATCCTGATCTTCAACACTAAGCTCTATTCCATAGTTAATGGCAACGTAATTTGACACGAATTGCATCTTCCTAGCTTTTTCTAAAGATAGTTTCTCAAAAACAGGAGCTTTATCTAATAGGAAGTAATGTTCATGGTCAAGTCTTTCTATTGTTGCAGTAAGACCTAATAAGAAGCTATAGCTTGAGTTAGTAAATAATAACTTATATGTAGGAGCTGAGTAGTTATGTATTTCGTCTAAAACTAGAAGCGTTGGGGATCTTCGTAAGTTCTTGTATGTGTTTATTACAAATACATGAACATCCTTTAATCCCCATTGCTCTATGTGACCTCCCGTCTTCTCCCAATCCCTCTTCAAATTTCTACTCGGAACTACTACATCAGTCGATTTTCCAGGAGACTTTTGGTTTAAGCCTTGGATCAAGATAATAGCTATACGGGTCTTGCCTGTTCCTGTTCCCGCTACTACTGTCCCATGTCCATTTACCTGAGGTGTTTTGAATTTTGCTACTACTCCAATCTGCCATTGTGTTTTTAATTCGCTCGGTGTCATATGTTAAGTCTAAAAGTTTATCTGTATTGTTGTAACATTCTGACTCTACTGTGATTTGAACAGGTGAGTAGGAATAGTTGTTATATAGAATACCACTAGTAGAATTACCAGTGTAAGTATAGCTACTTATTTCATAGCTGTCCCAGTCTAAAATATCAATCTGATACCCGATTGCCGTACGGGTAATGTCAACCGTCTTTAGTTGACTATGTGCTATAAATACTGCTCCTAGTATCAATAGCATTAGAAATATTAATTTTTTCATAATTCTAAGACTGCCTTTAGTTTCTTATTGTTTGATAAAGTTGTTTTTATTAGTCTTTTAAGAACAATATAGCTTTTTTCTCTGGCTAATACAAGTCCTGTCAAGACTATGGAGGCTAACTCTCTAGTATCTACTGTTTCTAGTCTTGTGTTAAAGGAGACAGTAGATTCAGAGGCCAAAGCCACGTCTACATCTTTTCCATCAATAGGAATCATTACATTAAAATTAAGAGATAAACTGTATTTCTTTAAGATCTGGTTTATCTTCTCTTCTAGTCTAGGATTAGGAAGAACTTCATACTCGATACGTGAAGCGTATCCTCCTCCACCATAACCTCCATAGCTCAAGAGATCACTAGTCTTCAGTCCACATTTTCCTAATAATTTGAGAAGTCCCTTAGATACCTTAGCTCCATGTTTTATTCCCCTACTAGAGTCTCTAGACACATATAGCTTACCTTTAAAGTTTTCGTATATCTTTTCCTTTGAGATGTAGGAAGAATAGAACGCATAATCTAAACTACGCTCATGAAAGTCATATTTACTTTGCTGTTCTGAATTACTTTCCGTACCTTCATAGTAACTATGGAATGCTTGTACTAACATTCCTGCTATTTTCTCACTAGACTGAGTAACCGCTTTAACTATATCGTACTCTGTCCACCCTCTGTATTCTCTTAACTCATTGAGAGGAGCATCCTTTATGTCATAATAGAATAAGGATCTAGGTGCATCTTTTCCAGCACTATGAATTAGCACTTTGTTTTTATACAATCTAAGAGATCCGGTACTTTGATAAATGTCTAGCGAGAAGCTAGTATAAAGGGGAGTAGCCGTTTCTAGAAAATGATCTTCCCAATTATCTACTACGTCCTGGAGAGGTTTTTGTAATTCTAGAAAAAATGTAGTATGTCTAGCAGTACCTTCTATTTGATCTTTTGTTACAACTTCTTTGGTAATGTTAGTTTCATCAATAGCATTACACCAAATCTCTCTTACTACTTCCCATGCTTTCCATCCTGATCCATATTCAGTAGTATATCCTGTACTCCTATTGTTAATATAGATAAGATTAAATACACGCTTCCTAACTGTCTTTGGATGAACAGCATAGGTAATCTCTTTTTTACCAAGAAACATTCTTAGTTTGATTCCGGTTCTGGCAAAGTAAGCTATTGAATATTTTAATCCTGTACCAAACTCTCCAAACTTTGATGCATCTTCTTTCTTAGTAGATGCACCAAGCATAAAGAGTAAGGCTAGTGGAAGTACTGAGCTATTTTGTATCTTTAAGTACTTAGGTTCTGGTACCTCTAGAGTCTCTTTGTTTAAATTTTCCTCTGACTCACTCTTCGTTACTTGTATTTCTGTCATCGTTATTTCTTCCATTTCCATACTGTTGTTCTCTTTTATCTTCGTTAAGTAGAAGAAGAACTTCCTCACGGTCTAGTTCTTCTTCCTCATTAAAACTTCGTTCCTCTTCTAGGGTTAAGAATTTCTATTCATCATAAGTCATTAATTCATCTTTTCATTGATTGCTAATGGATCACTAGCTTCTGGCCCCCATGCAGTTCCTATAAGGTAATGCTTTGTACCTTTCCAATATACAGGATGAAGAACAATAGGATCTTCTATAGGAGTAGGACGTATCTCGAAGTCAGTAATATCCATTCCTTTAAGGTTGAAGTCTGAGGAAGGAGCAACTATTTCTAGAGGACATTGGATAAATTTTATATCTGAAAATACTCTCCGCATATCTTTTTCTCTTTCTACTTCTTTCTTTGTAAGATACTTAAGATTAAATGGGGTTCCGTCATTATACTTAGAATAGGACATATGACATTCATCCCCTTCCGCTACTATGAACTCCTGTAGGTGTTTCAAGTTAACATCTGGTACATCTCCAATAAAGTAATTCACAGTACCATAGATAAGACCATACTTTTTACAAAGTTCTTTTACTGAAGACTCAGTAATGAACTTATAGTTAGGATAGTTAGAACTAAAGTGGTAGATTGCCTCTCTAAGAAGCTCTTTGTTCCTATTTTCCTCTTGTAGAACAGAGAGTCGTTTTACCTCCTTACTTGCTTCCTTAGCTTCTGGAGTATTGAAGAAGCCATATGTATTAAGTGCATCTGCCTTAGTCAATAGTTCCCCCTTAGTAGTTTCCTCTGAGTGAAGGATATTAGCATCCTCTATTAGTCTTTCTACTTCTGTACGAAAGTCTTCGTGAATCTCTTCTACAGTTGGAGGTACAATTAATTGTTTTACTGCTGTAAATGGGTTTTTCATTATCTTATGATTTAAATTACTTTAGTTAATTATCTTATCTATTGTTACTATCTTCTAGGAAGCAGGAATCTTTTCACCTTCTGGTGGTTTCTCCTGACAAAGCCAGGTACAATTCTGCTGTTCTTCTGACCCACATATATGACACATGTTACTGTCCATATACCCATAACATTCTCCATAATGGTCGGTCTGTATGCGTTTCTCGTGGCCGCATTTCTTACACTTATAGAGTTTCCAGCTTGCCTTCATCTTGATTTAGTTCTAATTTTCCACTTGCTTCTGCTGCTTTAAATAAACTAATGAATTCCTTCTCTGTTAGTACAGCTATAGGATGTTCTGGATCATTCTTACGAAGTTCCACATCTAGCCTATGTACCCCCTGCATTTCTTCTGTTGTTTGACTTTTATAAATAGGAGTTATCGTGACGTCTTTATCATTATCGAACCAAAATGCAGCAGGAATACCCTCTATTCCTTTTACAGTTCGTAAACGCTTGCTTTACTATCAGATGGTCAAATGTGTGACTAGAGTTTCTGTCTCTGTTCCATCTAGCTATACCATGAGGAATCATGTCTATCTGAGGAGCTACGGCTTTAACAAAGGAAACAGGGCTCATTGGCCCTGTTATACTCCCGTCCTCTTGCTTCCTTAGTATGTTCTGAAATGTGTATTTACTCATATCAATTTCCTTTAATATTAGCTAGTATTTCAACTAACTTCCCTGCATCCTCTCCGTACTCTCTAAGAATAAGTGCCTTCATAGAAGTTTCGTCTTTAATGTAATTTGGAAACTTTACTTCTAAGAACTCGGCATCAAATTTAAGTAGGTCGAGTCTATACTGCAACTCAATCATTGATATTGATCTATCTTCATACTTTTTCGGACTCGTTCCAAATATATGACTAAATTGATCTGCATATGTATTAGGAAGGAATTGGTACTTCTCCTTCTCGGGTACATCCTTCCAAAATACATCCTTCCTTGGTTTTCCTATACTATTCATAGTAATATTTAGTTTCTACTTGTAATGTCTCATTGTGAATAGTAATTAACCAGTTATCCCGTTCCAAGGGGGAACAGAGATGACTCTGTACCTTTTTTCCGTCATTTCTAATAATAGTGACTAATGTCTTATCATCTTTTTGACTTTCAAAAGTAATAGTAAGAGGGGCTGTACTTTTTGGTGCTACTACTATTTTAGAAGGAAGCTTGTCCTTACTCATAGTCTTTATTCTCCTTCATGAAACTGTACATACGTAGATTGAATAGGTTCTGTATCTTCTCTATTATGTTCTCTAGACTTAAGAGCATATGTAGCCGTCTTAATTCCTTCCAGATCTATAGTTACTTCTACAAGTAGCTTGTCTTCCTTAATTAGAATGGTCGTACCATCCTTTACTAATATATCGCTCATATTATTACTTTAACTGAATCTATTGGTAATTCAAAGAAAGGAGTCTCCTCTTCTTCTTTAGAACAGGCTACTCCGTTGTTAGTTATACAACCATAAGTATACTCTTTGTACTCATAGACCATATCACCTTTTTTCATATCCTTATCAAGCCAAGGACATTCCCCTATAGAAACATCTCTTGTTAATACTAGTTTACTCATAATCTCTAATTACTACCATACGTCCTTGATGAGGAAGACCATCCTCTGTCCATTCGAAAAATCTAACAGTTGACATCTTTCCCACCAAGCTATCTACCTGTGAGGCATAGTTCTTTCTCACAGCAGCAGTACCTTTTGGTTTAGCATAGAAGGTCTTGCCTTCTTTCGTCTCAAACTTGAACACGAAGGAATCTTCGATTGAAACACCAGGAGTAGTCTTACCACCAGTAATCTTAAACTCCTCATCCATAAAAGCTTTAACTTTCTGCATTCTCCAATCTCTTTTTCCAAAGCCATACTCCGCATCTATGTTTCTGAGTATGGCCCCTTCAAAGCCATCATTTACAAAGATGTCATGTAGTTTCTTTATAGCTTCTTTAGCGGATATCATATGAGTTGCTACTCTATGGCACGTCTTTAGTTCTTCAAATGGAATAGCATTGAATAGTTGAAGTCTCTCTCCTTGAGAGATACCCTCCATTGCCATATCAAAGACCCAAAACTGTAACTCTTGGTGTTCAATTGAAAATTGTTGTGTTCTAGCAAGACCACCTATCTTACCTAGTGTCCAACCATGTTTATAGAACTCTCCATCGAGTACTAGACCACTTCCAAGAAGATGAGGGGTAAGCTCACTAACTATATGAGCAGCCGCTACATCATATGGCTTGCCGCTAATACTGAGTGCTCTTACTACTCCGTTTATCTCTCGTATTGTGAGTCTAACACCATTGAGTTTAGGTTGTACATATATAGGAAAGTCTACCTTACTATAATCAACAACCTTTGCCTTCATTGGCTTAGATACTCCTTGAGCATCTGTGGCCGTGTCTGGAAGAGAGTCCAGGAGAAATAATCGAAGACTCTCTGTTTTTCTTTCCGGCCCAAGAACATTTATTTTCTTATACCCTCCATCCTTCTTCTTAGAAATCCTATGTTCTGCTTCTGTAATGGCTACATCATAAGGAGTCTTTTCATTGGCTTTACCTATATTAGTACCATGAAGAAACCATCTTTCTGTAGTTATCTTCTTACCATCAAATAGTCCTGTGGTCTGTGACAATACCGTCCCACTGTCCATCTGGTTTATTCGTATCGTGAATGTTCGTATCTTTCCCAGACTGTCTTTCTTGTACAGGGTTGGATAATTCTTGTAGTTTTGCAGTTGCATAGTTAAAGTTTTGTTTTAAGAATTTTTTTGCTTCTTCCTTCTCTCCATTTTCTCCTAGTTGAAGCAGGTCTATAAGTTCCTGCTCTTGCATTGCTGCTGGAGCTATCTTTAGCTCAATTTCTACTTTCTTAGTAGGTTTACGCATACTATAAAGAAAAATAAAGACTACTAGGAGTATTAAACTACCCAGGGTCATAATAAAGTAATGATCATTTATAGTTTCCATATATAACTTAGTTGGTAAAAACTTATTCTACAAGTAATTGTTCATCTTCCATATATCTAGAGGAGTAAACTTATCTATGAACTCCCCTGACTCTCGAAAGAAGAATGTTTTAGCTGGATGCTTATATCCCTTTATCCAATAAGTAATTCTAGAAAGAAGATCCTTCCATGTTATCACTTTGGTATAAAAAACTATATCTCCATATTTAGGTTCATTGGTAGCATCAACTAGAGAACAAAGTTCCCAGTAAATGTCACCGGTCTTGTTGTTTCTCCATTTTTCTACTTTATCCATGTCTTTCTTATTTTATATTCAGCTCCCATCTTAATACTTGGTATCAAGTATCTATTAGCAGCTTGACTCATATGAAACTTTAATTTATCTGCGTGATGATGTTCTCCCTTTGGTATCTTTATAGCTATCTCGTCATGAACAAATAGAAGAAACTTAACACGTTCCTCTAGGTTGTTAGGTTGAATGTATTGATAGAAATAGTCTACTGTAGCTTCTTTAAGCATATCAGCTTGAGTATTTTTTGAGATAATTCCCTCACTATCAAATCTATGAGATAAGTCCTTTACTTCTAAGGTATAAGTAACAGCCTCTTCTTCCAATACTACGAGCTTTTCGAAAGTATCATAGTCGTAGATCTCTATTGCTCCCTCTATATCCATTTCTTTAAGTTTATATACGGAAATGTCTCTTGGGTCATGAACCAACATACGATTAAACAAAGATCTTTCACTACTCCCAGTCTTAAATAAGTTTCGTTTGTACTTGTAGTGCTCTGCAAATCTTTCTTTCATTGCTCTTGTAGCATAAGTTTGAGGATAGGTATTAGGAGTTTTAATTCCTTCCATATGCTCTAGATACAAACGCTTACTAATATCCAATCTATAGCTAGTAAATTCTTTATATTTATAAGGGCCGTGCAAACGAGAAGCAACACCACAGGTACGTAGAAGTCTCATCATTTCTACTAATATTTCACGTTGAGCAAGATGTAAGGTTATTCTACTACCTAACCATCCGTCTGCTCCCATAAAACCTCTTACTAGCTCTTTCCTATACTCTAAGGGAAGGGAAAAGATACTGTTTGGTATTCTCTTAGTTTTAGCAGTTTTATTTTGCTTAAACCCTTGTGCCTCTATCAATTTTACTAATCCCTTTGAGTTTACTGTGAACTCATACAGATTCTCTTTTACTTTCCTTACCTTTGGATTAAACCCTGCAAAGTATGTCTCTGCACGAGCCAATGCTTCTAAATCACTAGGCTTAGTAGAAAATACAATAACCAGCCGATAGTCGTACATATTACCGTCACCCAAATATCTACCTATCCAATAGAATAACTCTGAGTCAGGTTGATAGTCAAAAGAAATAGAGTTATGTACTCCTGCCTTATAACTAAAGGATTGAGGAGGTATTCCTACATCCATAGGTTCCGGCATACTCATAGCTACTTTATCTTCTGACGTAAGTTCGGTAACTTTTTTGAAGCTGCTTCTCTCCTCTGTAACTACTAACAATTCATGGCGAGTATCACAGTCTAGCATCAGGCCATTAGAAAGATGCACCTGAGCTAGTTGGCATGATCCTCTGTCTAAAACATTGAATTCACACCACTTGTTACCGTTCCATACTTTCATTGGCTTTTCCATCTTCCTATGTATTTTACTTATTTCTATATATCCTAATTCTGTTAATACTTTACTATGACCTTGTAGGCATCCTTGAATACCGGCATTCTTACTCTCTCTTTCAATTGCACCTTGATCAGCAAATGAGAGTCGTTGTCGTCTGCTATTAGCTTCCATTGCCTTAGGAAACCATCTTCTACTATTAGTTCTTGAATTGAAGTAAACTACTCCATTCTCAACTCCTTGTTTAGCACTACCTTCAAGATACTTGAAGAAGTCGGGAAGTTCGTTCTTTAATGTACTTTCTACAATTGTTGCATAGGCATTAGCCATATTGAGAATATCCATGATTCTTTCTACGCCTCCTCCATAAGGTAAGGCATAGCTAACGTTCTTAAACTTATCTCTTATGTCTTTAGCTGTCTCTTTATTAAGAACAAAGTGACCGGTTTCTAGTACTTCCTTTACTCGTTTTTGGGTAATCTCGTGTCTCTCATCCCCATAAATATACTCTGCAGCTTCATATAACTCCTCTAATTCCTTTCTTTGTCTTTCTCCTTTTATATTATTAAGAATATAACTTGTAATTTCATCATAACATATCTCTGCTAAAGGACTATGTACATCAGGATCATCTCCAGCTACCAACTCTAATAGTCTCTTGTCACCAGATAGTGAAGCTCCTATTACTAATTCAGCTCCTGATAGATCTGCTGTTACTACCTCAAAACCTTCTTCTACTCCGAAACAGGTGCGGTATCTATTATCTTTTGGTACATTCTGTGAATTGAACTTCCCTATCTTCTCATTACCACTAGCTAATCTACCGGTCTCAGTCATAGCTTGCTTGTATAGAGTATGAACCTTTCCCGTTACTGGATTCTTAAATCCTATCTTAGACTGGTCTTTCCTTCCTCCTTTATATACCTTATACTTACTAACTAAAAATCTTTCTCCAAATGAATCTAATCCCTTTATTACTCCTTTAAGTTTTAGTAACTCTTTTATAAAAGGAGTAAGAACTGTATCATAGTCTATGATATATTGCTGTAGAGCCTCTTCACTTACAGAATTTATTACTTTTTTTACTCCGGTCTTAGCATCCTTCTTCTTTGCTGTAGGAATCCATAAACCGAGTAGTCTGAATATGTCCAGAACTTGCTTCGATGAGTTATAGTTTATAAATCGAGCGTTAGCATTTTTACTTATTGCAGAGTCTTCAAAGAGATCAAGTTTATATGTCTTTTCATATCTTCTTTTCCTTCTAAGGACAGGAACTAATGGCTTTAACCCCTCATGCTCCTCAAAGCCACTCTGATTTTCATATATTTCTAAGAGTATTTTATCTAATCCTATTTCTATCTCCTGTCGTATCTTCTCATTATATGTAATTTGTTCCTTCCACTTTTCTAGAAGTATCATTCCTTCTAATTCTGTATCTCCTATCAAAGACACTAAAGGAAACTCAATATCGTAAAGCAACAGTTCATGTTTATGTTTCTCAATAGATTTACGTTGACTTTCTCGTACATTATGTAGATAGAGAACATCTTCTATAGCATATTCTAAGTGTTCATCTGTGATCGTACTGTCAGGTGTCATACCTATGAACAGTTTAACTCTACTCTTATCCAGACGTATACCCAATCTTCTTTCAACAGTTGCTTCAAGTGCATTCGACCTACCAGAACCTAGAGATAGTCTTTGGTCTACTATCATTGTATCCCAAACGTTTCTAAAGACTATATTATTATTTAGCTTGGTCATCTGGTAGTCTATCTTTATATTGTGACCTATGAACTGTAGGTGTGTAAAGTCTTTCAGAATCTCTCCCAGGTCTATTGAGACATCATCAATTATAAAAGCTACCTCAGGTGTAGCGATCTGACTGAGTAAGGGTTCTGCCAATATTGGATCGAGATTAGTAAACTCCCGGTCAAATCCGATGGAGTCTGTTTTTCTTAATGCTTCGATTACTGGTTCTATTGATCGAATAATAGGAAATCGCTTTATCTCACTATGCGTTCTTAATGTCAGGAAATAAATGTTATGTTTTACTTGCATCTTAACTGTACTTTGTATAACTTGCTTAAATAATACAAGGAACTAAATTTAATAATCATCATGTTTACTGCACAAGACAGATTTGTAATTTCAATCGAGGCCGTTGCAAGGCAGAAGGCAAGGAAATTGGAAGCTACCCCCCAAGAAAGAGGTATCGAGACTATCACTAGGGATAGAGTACGTATGGTTATAGGCTGTATCAAGGCTACAATCAATACTGATTTACAAATTATAGGATAAAAAGGATTAATGACATTTCCAACTATACTTCATGTTCTATATACAGGAGAGTAATTCTACTCTCCTTTTTTCTTGTTCGCTTCCCTAATTGCTTGTCTATGTCCTTTGATATAGGTATAAAGACCCCACCAACTCCAATGAGCTGTACTCAGGAGCCATATCTTCTCGCTTTCTCGCATCTTCATACCTACGATAGTCCAAGTTATTCTAATAGCAATGTGAGTGATTAGTATTCCTAGTAGGTAGAATCCAAGTAGGTAAAGTAGTCCTTGGATTAATATATGATTTGTCATAGTGTTGATGAGTTTAACTTGACAAGGTAGGAAAGGGCAAATTACCACTTTTCCTACTAAATGTCAAGTAAATGAATAAAAAGTTAATTACTATACAAAATTGAGTTTAACTATCTTCCCCGAATGAGCTACCCTCTGGTAGTACTCTTTTCTATCCTCTAAATCTAATAAGACTTCGTTTTCACTACCTATAAGAAGGATATTTTCGGAAGTTAACCCCTCTATCTCCTGAAGAGCTATTGTTTTAGCTTGCTCTTCTCTTCTATCCTTTTCTTCTTTAAGAGCATTAAGAACATTTATTTGTTTCTTGTATGCTCTCAACCGACTCCTGACTGTTGATATAGCTTTGGTTAAATGATCATAATCCATCTCCGTTATTGGTATTTCACCAGTCTTCGTTCTCCAATTAAGAATTAAACTTGTAGTTTCATTGCGCATAACTTTGGGTTTAGTATTAAAAATTAGTGTAAAAGAAGAGGGAGGTGAATCCTAATTACCTCCCTTCTCTAATTGTTTAGCCTAACTCGGCTACTGGAACTTTGCTTTTTTCAGAGAGTAGTGCCGTTCCAGTGGCAAGCTTCTCTTCTTCCATCTTTGCTTCTTCCTCTATACTTGGAAGAGGATGATTATTTGCTCTGAACTGACGCTCAATAGCAATCTCAAATTCCTCAGCATTATCTGTATCACCTTTAACTAAACAGCTATAGGTATCAACGCTTCGTATCTCCCCTGAATCTGGGTCAACAGGCATATCGTATGGAGTTACTCTTCTAGTAACTACAGAACCAAGGATACGTTGACCTACTTCTAGGTTATATCCAAGGTCGGGACTAGCCTCACCTTCTTTATCCCAGGGTTTTTTACTCCAGGCATTAAAACTTGTTTTCTTCGGATCTGAGTGAGCAAAGTACTGTTCCCCTGTTACAGGGTCTGTAACCTTCTCACCTCTTTCTTCAAGTATACCTAACTTGGCATAATCTACTTTTGTTTTGTCCTTAAGAACTTCTTTCGTAATAATTTTAACTGTCTTTGACATGTTTCTTTTGTTTTAACTGTTTTTAACTTTATTTAACTAGGATTCTTTTAAATTCTATTTAGTTCCTCTATTGACTTGATGTTTCCTATTAGGAACCCTTTTGCTCCGGCTAGATAGTTAGAAGGATCTTCTGTATTTTGTATCCTCCACCAAGCTCTTCCTTCCATCTGTAATACTACTAGAATAATATTGGGGGGTTGATAATCTAAACTATAATCTGTTGGATGGTCATCAAGCCAATATTTCAGCTTACCTAAGTGTCGTTGGGCATCCAGAAGGTTAGCATAAAGAGCCGTCTTTTTGTGATGATATTTACTAAAATGGTCACGTAAGACTTCATTAAATATATCAGTATCATCTAAAAGGAACTGTTCGCTTCTGAGATAAGTAAGTTGAGGATGAACAGGAAGACTATTTAGAGGAACCATACCCTTATTAGTCATCAACATAGAAAGATCCGGTATCTTACCAGTATCATATACCATACTTGTATATACTGAATTGTAGTAACCATCTTCCTTTGTAGTATATGCTATCTTGTAGCCTACTACTAACTGTCCTTGTAACTTTTCTGTTATACGGTACATTGTTCATCTATTTAGACTATTATATAATCTTTTCTTCTCTACTCCTGTTTTAACCTCAGGGAACTTCAAATTTCTCTTTCCTTTTGCTATCTGAATCTCAGAATCTTCATGATGAACGGAGCTTCCTATTCTTGCAGCGAGTTCCTGTTGTCTTCTCTGCTTCCTTGCCATCTCATTCTTTGCTATAGGTGCGTACGCTAGGATAAGTATATAATGTACAAATCCAGTAACTGCATGAAAAGCAAATAGTATAACTAGTATATTAAACCAGGTATAACTACTGATGATAAACAAAGGTAAATCAGCTAAGAACATAGCTATAAACATAAATATAACTGATCCCCAGAAGCTAGAACACCAAGGACAATGTATTAGATCATCTATCTTAGGGTGTAATCTACCCATCCAATCTCTTACTTCCTTAAATATACCACTTTGACTAGTAGTAAAAGTAATAGCACCTACTGCGAAGGCTCCTACTATGTAATAAGTTAGAAGTTCCATCATCCTGGACTCTCATGAATTATAAGATCCCCATCTTTATCAATTCCCTGCTTCCCCATTTTTAGAATGATCTTTTCTTTTTCTTCTTCTTCTATTTCTTCCCAGGCCTCACCAAAGAAACTTTCATCTTCCTTCCAGCGGTCCCAATCCTTAAGATCAATATCTCTAATTTTTAAGTTGGATATACCCTCACCCATATTTTCTTGGTGAGTTATCTTGGAAGTCTTTGAAACTTCTCTTAGAATGTTGTGTACTTCCGTACTACATCCACAGGTAATATCCATAAGGATAACAACTAGTTTCTTATCTTTGTTTGACATAATAATATGAGTTTAAGGTTAATAATAGTTTGAATATAAGTAATTAAAAGGAGAGTTGAGACAGAGAGCCAGTTCTCTATGTCTCTTGACTTCGCTCCCTTTTCACCTCGTTTTCTCCTCCAAACGTAGCATGCCTACTCTTGAAGTTGTATCTAGCTATTCTGGTGGGAGTCCCTCATCAACTTACTCTCCTTAATCTTAAATACTTGGGGAGTTAGGTAATATTCCCATACCCGGTTTAACACCAACCCTAGTCTTACTTCACCTTGCAGTAACATCGTAGTTTCTAAAGTTCCGGTATTTAGTCTAGGCAGGGCCTAGTTCTTCAAACCCATGAAGATAAATTCATTTGCTTGAAGTTGCTCTGTTGTATTTTTTCTACTTACTACCATCTGTCCAATAACTGATAAGCGCAGAATGCTTTGTGTAACCAGGTATCTGTTTAGGTGGTACAGACTTAGACCGATGACTATGTACTGTTACATCTCCACCATCATCCTCGTAGTGATTTAACTGAGTCTGGAACTCTTCATCACTATTAGTCTTTAGTACTTTAAACTTTCTTATCTTCGGCATCTGGTATATTTTTACTAGTTAATAATTCTATCAAGTCAAGTAACTTAACCTCTCTTGTTACAGTAACCTTACCATATCGTACAACCCAATCGGAAGGTTCTACTAATGCTACCTCTCTTACAAGATAAAAGGATACACCTAATTTATCTTCATCTTCTCTCATTAAGATAGCTCTAGGTTTATGATCCTGCTGAATACACTTAGAAAGAATAGTATAAACTCCTCTTCCTATAAAGTCTAGATATTCAGTAGCTATTACAAGGCCACACTCGTTAAGAGCGTAATCAATATACTGGTTAGATAACATACCTAATGGTAAATCGTGGGAGGGGTCTATAACCTCGGCTACCTTACCAAAGGTTTCTTTTAGGAAAATCTCCCGTCTTCTATGAACAGGAGAATTAATCTCTTTATTGCTGTGAGCATAATATATCTTCATTTTTTATGGGTTTAAAGTAAAAAGAACAGGAGCCTGAATAGACTCCTGCTCAACCACTACTACTAAACTACCTACTAGCAATAGGCATCAACAATGTCTCATTGGTCATATTTCATTTTAAGGTATTTCCAGCCTCTTATTGTAAATCGACTGGGAGGTAGTCTCTTAATCTTCTTAAGTAGTCTTTCGTGAAAGGCCGCTCTAATATCTTGAGCTACTTGATAAGTAGGGGAAGAAGGACTTTTTGGATAGGAGTCAAAAAGTATACAGCCTATGCCGCCTTCTATACAAGCTTGGGGACAACCCTTACAAGACTTTGGGAACGGATGCCTTCGATGAAGGATACAGAGAGGACAGTTAGTAATATAAGGAATATAGTTATGTGCCTTATACTCAACTATAAGATACTCGATTGCTTTGATTGTTCTATCTTTCTTGTTCATAATGTCTATATTTAGTAGTTTTTACCTAGTTTAGTATTTGCTTCTTTCTTTCTAGCTTGAGCTAACTTCTCTGCTATCTTCTTTTTTCTTTACTATATCCGTATTCCTAGTAATCTTTTAAGACCAGCGAGACTAGGCATATGGGGAAGCTCAGATGAAGAATGTGGATGTTCCTTTGCCATGTCCTGTCTTATAATCAAACCCGGACTCTCTTTACCTAAATAGATTTCCTCCAACATACAGTTACCTGTACCAAGCTGTCCACAGCTTCCAGATTCTACATGTACTCTTGCCATAGACCGTATTGCGTCTTCTACCAGGTTCTGATTAAGAGTAGAAGGAATAGGTGCTACTGATTCAAACTCTTCCAAAGTAGTAACATCTTTACTAACTTGTAGCTTTAACCAATGTACTGCTCTATGAGTAACATTCATTTTCGCAATGTCCGTCATCTTTTCAGCGTATAGTAGAGTAATAGCTACAGATTCTTTAGCAGAATTAGCATAGGAGTTTATAATACACTCTAGGACTTGCAATGACTCATCACCTGTACTGAATAGACAAGCCAATAGGTTCTTATAGAGTGAGAACTCTATCCTGTCTATTCTTTCCTGAGGTATACCAAAGATCTCATTTACTTTTGTACTTTCGTAGTTGCTTAATTTAATCTCTTCCATTGTAGTTTGTAGTTAGTTTATAATATAGTTTTATCTTTATTCTTTATTTATTAGCTTCAATTAGTGCTTCAATAAAGACCACAACCAAAAGTCCTCCAACTCCTGTTACCATGATCCCTTCCCACTTAGTTGTTTCTGTCAACATACTCGCTGTAGTTTCTGGTCTTGGGCAACTATCAGGTGTGGTGCAATACTTAACTGGTAATATTGAAGCTTTACAACTACAACAAATGAGTAGTAGTATTATTATTAAGTGTTTCATTATCTTATGAGTTTAAATAAAACATATATTATGAGTATCTAAGTAATGATTAAAAGGATCACCTTCAATCCATAAATAGGATTTACTAAATCCCACAAAGACACCGGCAACAAAGGCATCACATAGTATACTCCATAAGGAATATTTATATTTATATACTTCTGTTCCTATATTATGATAACTTAATTTAAAAGCCTTCTCAAACTCCTTTTCAGTATTTCCTATTCCATTATTTGTACCTTCAACAGTACCAAGATAAAAGAAATGTTTAACTGTACTTCTTAAATCTCTTGTTCGAGGCTTTCTTTGCTGTCGCTTTCTATGTTGTAGTGGTCGCCATTGACCTTTGGTATTGTTTCGTTTAATAGTATAGTATATTTTCATTGTCTTATGGGTTTAGTAGTTTAACTTATCTTTAATTTAGTACCTTATTTCTTCAATCTCCTTTACACTTGTTATTCTTCTACCAGCATAGACAGGAGAACTAGCATAGCATCCTTGCATGAGATCATCTTTTAATCCCAATTTTATTACTACAAGTGACAATCTATCTTGATTTTTTCCCAAATAACTTGGTAGATTAGAACCAAGACATATAGCATCACTAAGAATAACAAAGACGGAAGTTCTTCCTACTAAACTAGGAACATAAGCAGGAGAAGTAGGTCTATGTAAGTCAGGAGCAAAACAAAGATAAGCAGTAATATTCTTGGACTGGTCAGGAACTTCAACATTACCTTTCTTATAAGCTATACGGGTAGCTAATGATCTATATTCTATCTCACCATTGTCTTTTATAATCTTTACGGCTATCTTATAGCCAAAGACTATAGATTTAGAAATGTTTTCGGTTAAATCACACATTTGTTTGTAGTTTAATAGTTTGAATAAACTGTATTGTCTTTGCATTAAGTTTTATCCCTCTAGAAAAAGATGGGATGTCTTTCTACTACACAGTAAGTTTACTCTTAGTACTAGATAGTAGCAAACTTTACTTCTTTAAACTTGACTATCTTTCTTCCTGCTATAAGAAGAACTGAACCGATATACCTACCTCTTTTTAGTCCCCCAGTTATAGTCATTTTTAATAACACTGCTGTATCTGGACTTTGAATAAGATGAACAGTTGGTTTGTGTACAAATACTCCTGTTCTGCCCTGCATTCCAGGTGAATAAAACGTAGAACCCGATTCTAGTAGATTCCAAGGCCATCTTTCTACATCCGCTCTTACTAGTTTCTGTCTTAACTTAGGCATCGTACGTCCTTCTCGATACTCTATCCCTGTTGTAAGAGAGTAGTATTTTCCTTTTTCTTTTCTAGCTACTTTGTAGCCAGTAAAGTTCTTAGACTCTGTAAAGTCTTCTAATATCTCACACATTGTATTAGTGGTTTAATTATTTCGTTAACTTTAATACATTAATATCTTTGAGGCTCCCAAGTCCTACTAGTCTAACATCACAATAATTAGACCAACCATGTCCTATTTCTTTCATCTCTGTATAGGACATACCCTTGAAATAGATTAAACTATTTCTAGCAGGAAGCCAGGGAGTTGACCAATTATATCCTAATGAATAATCTTTTCGTTCTTGTTTCTTACTATAAAAGAAATAATGCGTTACTTCTGAATCAATAAATCTTTTATAGAATCTGGCGTAAACAGGCCAGAAATACTTAGGCTCTATGAATCTAAATGTAGGCCATGTAGAGAAGACCATTACTGTTAAAGTATAAGTAGATAATACTATACCTACTATAACTATACTTATTTCTCTTGCCACAAGTATATCCTTGAGGAGGAGAATAGAAAGCACTATTGTCAAACTAGCTGTTACAAGGTAATGAATTAAATACTTGTTACTGTCCCGCTCATTGAGATTCATGTAATATCTTAATATCTTTTTCATTAGTTTAATTGTTTATTTCTCATAACCAATGTCTAGGAACTTCCATCCACCCTTAGTGAACTGTTTAGTAGGTAATGGCTTTATAAACTTAATTAAATCTTCATGAAACTTAGCTCTTCTTTCACGAGTCTTCTGAGATGTCCGAGAAAAGTCAACATAAGAAGTAAAATGCGTACATCCCATGCTCCCATAAGAGTTAGCTAAAGGACATCCTTTACAGCCATGTTCAGAGTCCCAATGTATCGTACAGAGAGGACATTTGGATTTTGCATGAGGTACATAGTTATGATTCCTGTACAAGTCAATTAACTCTATTAGTGCCTTTATCGTTTTTTCTTTCTTTGTCATCAGTCTTTATTTAAAGCTTGAATCTTATCTTCTATGTATCGTAAATCTAAATACTTCCATGTCTTTGGATTAAATTGACTAGTAGGTAATGTTCTTACTAGTTTTAATAGCTCTTCATGGAAGTCAGCTCTTTTATCTTGTGCTTTAATCAAAGTCCTTCGACTAGACGGAGTGTCATCGAAACGATGCATATGTGTTACATTTTGATAGGAGTGAAAAGAACTACAACCTCCTTTCTGTTGTATGATTCCAGCATATAATGGGGCCATTGGACATCCATTACACTCAGAGGCGTAGAGGTTGGCCCTTCTGATCTTAGAGAAGATATTACATAAAGGACATACCTCTCGTCCAGGTACATATGCATGGTTTCTATACTGCTCTATGAGTTTCTTAAGAGCTTTAATAACTTGTGATTTATAAGTTCCTTTTTTCATTTGTTTAGTAGTTAATGGTTTAAAAATGATCCAGGAGTTACTATACTGAGTAACGTAGAGCTCCTGTAGGTGCGTCAGTACACTGTTGATCAATATTATTTAAAGGTAATAGTTACTATTTTCTCTCCCTTTCCTCTACCGGAACGGTGTCTTACTACTGCTGTATAAACATAAAAGTAATCAGAAAGAATACTAACTAGAGGTTTAAACTCCTTAATGCTTAAAGTATAGGTAAAATGACAAGTCTTATCACCATTTTCCCATAGTTTCTTTTTTCCATTTATTTCAGCTAAGATTTCTTTACTCTTCTTTGATAGTTTCTTAGGAGAAGAAGGTATTCTACTTGCTTCTGTATTTCTTCGATCTAATTCGTTCACTTTAATTGATAATGCAGCTACTCTTGGTATCAAAGGATCTACTCGTATCTGATTTGAATGAGGAAACAAAAATGGTTCCCCCGTAATTATATCACTGTCTAACATAGCATTAAGCCTACTCACCTCTAGTGTAAGTTCCTCTCTTGTTAATATCCTCTTTGGTGTAATATCAATTGTTTCCATTATTGTATTGTTTAGTTACTATACTATTACCTTAATTAGAATGCTACATATTATGACCACCATTATTATAGCAAGAACTAGCCAAAGGCAACTACCATCATCAGGTGGTGCTGGTGGTAATGTCTGGGATTGTTGTCTGTCTTTCATTATTGTATTGTTTATTAATACGTCAACTATTATCTCTAGGTGTTTTTATTACATCAAGAACTACAACTGTACTCAACAATATACCTATGATTAAAGGTATGTACCATACATTAGAATCTACTCGATAAGTATATTCAAAACACATACCTATCATACTACCTATTATATATCGTCTAAGTTTATTCATTATTGTATTGTTTAGTAGTTAAATGTTAAGTATAAAGGAAAGAAGGAATAAAGTTACCTTGTGTACAACCAGGTACTGGTATCATGTTATCTCCTTTGATGTCACAACCTGTAATAGTAGTCATTCCCTTGTACCATGTTTTAACATATCCGTCACGTATCTTCTTTAACTCAACAAGTATATGAAAGCCTCCTCTTGTTTGTAGTACAGTAATAGCATCCATATTGATATAGTGTATCATCTCATGTAGTATTGGATCAAGGTCAACACCATCAAAGTCCATGTCGAAGTATACTTTACGGCTACAAGCCTTATGTACTTCACTCATTGCTATTTGATGAGTATTGTAATTACTATAAGGTTCAGTTACTAGTTCTACAAGTCTACGAGCTGCATATTTAGCTGCTTTGATTTGACAACGAGGATTTGGAGTGATATATAAAGCCAATGCTTCTTGAGGTATCGTGTCGCCTTTGTGAGTGTAACTACCTACTGCACATTCCATCTGCTTGATTTTAGATTCTATACGGTCTTTCTTAGTGACTACTCGTTTGAGTTGAGCCTTATCAGTCTGGATATGTTTAATATCTCGGGCATACTTATTACGTGCAAATAGTGCAAGGTAGTAAGTCTCATGAGGTTCAAGCTCAGGAAGCCAGTCTATAAACTCCCTGAGTATTGCCGGATCTTTTATGATTTCATAGTTCATTGTATTAGTGATTATATGATGGTATTAGTTGCATTCTTACAAATTTGTCGGCTACACTACACCAACCTTTTATCCATCGTTTTGTACTCCTTCTTATTAGAATCGTCTTACAATATGGACATTTATACTTATTTGTTGCCTCCATTTGTCTATTGTTTTAGTAGTTGTAATAGTGTAATGTATTAGTAACGTGTACCAGTAGGACTACTGATGTAGTCTACCAGCTAAATGATTCTTCGTCAAGAACTTCTGGACTAGTTTCTATTGATTTCTTAATTAATGACTCATCATCAAACATTATATTGGTGTTGAATAGTGTACTAAGTCCTACTCCTGTTGGTAGTAACTCAAATACAGTATGACATTGTAATTTATACCATACTTCACCATCTATCTCTCTTCTATATGCTTCAGTAGTTATACAATGCTTTATATACTCTTCTCCTACAGTCTTCCTTAAATGTGTCCATCCTTTCTCATTAATTTGGATGTATATATCTCTATTAATGTTAAACTTTCTTAGTTCTTTGCTATTAAGAGTTATCATCTTTATGTAGTTTAAATGTAGTATTAGTTTTAGTCAATGTAAAATAGAGTGTATTAATAATATATGTCAAGTAGTTGTCTGATGTAGTTTACTATTGGGAGTAATGTAGGAATAGATATACTATACCACCTATCCAAGCTCCCATTACTGCTCCATGTATTATTGTAGCTAATGGACTCCATGATAACGACCTTATGAAGAATATAGGAAAGATTATAACTCCTAATGGTGTCCAGTTAAGGATGTGTATTAATAGGAATAGAGAAGGTTTCATGTGTTTCATAGTATCTTTTGTATTAATGTAAAGATTTGGTAATAATGAATGTAGTAATATGCAGAGTGTATAGTAAAGCAGTTTTCATGGTAGAATCTCAATATGAATCTTAACATACCCCCGTTTTGTAGCAAGATTGCACCGCCATCTTTTACATCTGTAAAGCGTAGGTTTAATGAAAATAGAGTTGAAAGAATAACTGTTACCCAGAAGCCTTCCGCAGTAACTACATTTAAGAGTTTTCATTTATATATGGGTTTGAGTGTATTATTAATCTTAATAAGGTGAAGACAATGTACTGATAATGTATGTTAGTAAGATGACTCCTGTTATTTACTATTGAGGTTAATGTAGTGATAACGGTCTATTAGCAAGGAGGACAGTCAGGTAGGTGGATAGAAGGAGGAAGAGTAGTGGGAGGTAAATGTAATATCTCTATCCCACCGAGTACATCTCAACTCCTTCCTATCCACTGAGTACTGTGTTACCTTGATAATTTAATCATCTTAAGTCTCAATCTCCCCTCACGGAGCATAGTCTCCTTCTCCTGTTCCCTCATCTTTCTTCTCTTCCCCCCTCACAATCTCAACCTCTATGAAGGCAATTTGATTACCTCTTGGGAAGGAAATACTATGTTCTAAGACATAAACAACTATGTTTTCTTTATGTCCATCTTCCAACGCTACACTCCCAGAAGCATTATCAAACATATGTTGCATTGCAAGCTGTCTATCCGAGGTAGCTCTTAGAAGCTCTAGGAGATTATCTTTGGGGATTCTGGATTCTCTGATTACTGTGTATACTATGTCCATATTAAATAGGTTTAGTGTGTGATAAATTGACTAGTTTGATCATGACTTCTTATACTCTTTTCAAGTTCCTTCTGTACTATCTTCTCCAAAGCTCTCTGTACTTTCCTGTCTAGTCCTGGATTGGCTAAGTTTAAACTTAAGATTATTGGAGGGGAGCAAGCTGAATCAGTAATCAGTCTTCCCTTGGTATGTAAGGAGAGAAGAGAGGTATAGGTAACAGTGAATTCTTTCATAGTGTCTGTGTTTGTAGTGTATTATAGTGTATGATGATAAGAACAAAGGGAAAGAAAGGGCCGAAGCCCTTCCGTTATCGTGCATTCCTCTTCACTTCCTTACCAACTGCATCAGCCCAGAACTCTTGCATCACCTTAGTGTCTGGATAGAATGAAGGTGCATACTCAATTCGGTTGCCTTCTTTGTCCTTAGTTGGTTCATAGTTGATGATAATCTGAACGCCTCTTGAAGTAGGAATAGTGTCAACGCTTGTTACTTTTGCCATAATCTTATAGGTTTGAGTGTACCTTTCGCACTATGCCGGGGGTACTTTGATGCCTTTCCAGAGAAGGGGTCGATGAGTTAGTACCTACCCAAACGCCTCTTTTCCTTACAAAAATTATAAGAAATTTAACTCATCTTTCTGTCTACTATCTGCCCAAACGCTCTTTACACTTCAAATTTTAAGAGATTTTTTAACTACTTCTATTATCTCTATACCTACCCATTTGCCTGTAATTTCACAAAAAATTTATCTTTTTCTACCATCTACATCTATCTCCTCAATCAACCTACTGTCTTCTCTACTATCTTCCTCTCTTCCAGTTCACTGTAAGAACTAATCGTTTTTTCTCTACCCGTTTCTCTATCTCCGATGATCGCTCGGTATCTTTTTCTATCGGGGAAAGGCTGGTTCCGGTGATGGAATTGTTCTTACTAGACCTGTTCCTTCAGGAAGGACTGCTAAAGCAGTCTTGCTTTAGTATTGGTAATTTTGGTAACTATCTGATTATCAAGGAGTTCTAAAATTTCACCCTCACTTTTTATAGGTACTAACATCACTTTCTGAGGCTCACACCACCACATCCTGGTGGTAGTAGCTACAGGATGTGAGGGTGAAAAGTGTATCATTTTGAAACACTATAAAAATCGTATTTATTTTTCCACAATTGAATGTGGATAACTTTTATTTTCCGGATTATTAGGATATATCACCGTTTACCCTTAACTTGCAAGGGTGAAAAAATATTTTTTGGATACACAATTTATTAAGATAGTAGACTTATGACAATACTTTGGCTTATAATATGTATAGTTGATGAATTTCATCCTTGGAATAAGCAAATAGAGGGGAAGAGTGGGGTATAGTTATATTACCCAGTCTAATCGTAGATAGTATAATACTAGCAATTGTAATAGGAATAATAGAGTGGATAAAATGAGGCATTCCTCCTAGAGTTAAGAGTAAATTGGAACTAACATATGAAAGATAGTGATATGAGTAATAAAACGAAGGAACCTTTAGCTGGATCAATAGAAGCTATGAAAGAAGTACTTGAGCCATTCCCTGAAGAAGCTGTTAGATCAAGAGGAGGTAGAACAGAAGGGATTATAGCGTTTAGTCCTTATGAGTGTCCTAGTAGGATGACAGAAGAAGAGAGAAAAGAGTTGTTAAAGCTGTGGAATGATACTAGTAGTTTCTTCTGTGTTCCTTTTAAGTCTAATCCTCCTGTATTCTTCGGAACCGGGGGAGAAGTAGTAAAGACAGCTTCCTTTGATTGGGATAAAAGAATGGAAGGATGAGTGTAGCTAAACCAATTATAATAGAGAAGACAGACGTACCTGGGATTACAGTTTAATTAGTAATATGCAAGACGTAACCTTTGGTACTATAGCAGGTCAGTTATATCAACTTTCTGATAAGGATTTGAGACTTCTTGTGGAAGCGATAGGTAAGGAGTTGGAAACAAGAGATAGGAATAGGAGAGGAAACACTACGTACACGTATAATAGTGGTTTTACAATTAAAGTTAGAGCTATTAGTTCTTCTGATACTTCTACTAACAGTTCAGCACAACGCATAAATACAAGAAAGACACAAATTAGATAGTTATGACAAAGACAATAAATCCTAATCCTCCTCTTAGTGAGAATAAGAATGTGACTGAGCTAAGAGGTGGGATGCATAAGAAGGGAATAAAGTTTGAGACTAAAGTAACCGGAGATGAGACTGGTGTAACAATAGAAGATAAGACGAGCTATATCACGCCTAATATATGTTCTGTATGTGGAAAACCCTTTACTCTGGATGGTACACATTCTGGTGGGCCATTATGTGAGTGTCTGAAGAAACGAGAACATGATAAGAACATGCAGTTCAAGACAACTGAGGCACTAGGAGAATTGCAAGGTGGTATGCACAATAAAACAAGATGTCAGAAATGTGGTAAGTTATATAGTTGGTTAGCCATAGATAGTGCGGTTGATCCTGAACGATGTACTTGTCCAACTACTCCTATGCCTGGGCTCTTTAGTCCTCAAAGCTGGACTTGTCCTGTATGTGGGGCTGGATTGTCTCCTTATACTAGTAGATGTCCTTGTGTCCCTAATCCGTTTAAAGTGACTTGTGATGGGCCGGAGGTAACAGTAACTCCTACTGATGGTTCTTTTGTTGGATCGGGGCCTTCTCACTCTGATCCTGATATGTATTACATAGGTAAGATACCTACTCCGCTTAAAGGAACATGGATGTTAACTGATTACGACTTAAAGGAAATTACTGGTAGGGGTTTGGTGTTAATCCCTCATAATAACCTAGAGATGTTAGAGAAGGCACAAGTAGGGAATAGTGTAGTAGACATCAATCTTCGTAATGTATATATAATTAGAGGTATAGAACAAGAGTCAAATTCTAATAAGAAAGCCTTTGTGGTAACTAAAGTACCTGATGAAGATTATTTGCCTACTAAAAAGGAACCTACATTCAATGAGCAGAATGAAGGCCCAAACTTTACTCTTACAGACTATAAGATGATAAGTGGAACTGGCACTGGTCTTATTCTAGTTGCTGATCCTATAGTAAATGAGGTACAGAATCTTCATGTAGGTCACTTTGTATACACAAAAGATACGGATCGTTGGTATAAGGTAAAAGGAGTAGGACGAGGTGGAGGGTCTAATACTATTGGTATAGTTGTAACACAAGTAAAAGGACCTAGGAATGATGACTAGAAGAAACTTTATAAGAAATTAATATGACGGATACCTATACAATATATTATACAAGTTATCAGGATGTACCTGTACAAGAGTGGAAGCGGGATATAACCAAAGACGATATTGTGAAGGAGATGACAGCATGTATGGAAGAACATGGTTGGAATAACTCGGAGAATGCACTGTTTATACTGGAAGTTAAAAAGATGTATGACGGTAAGACTTATCTAGAAAAATTATACGAACGACCATGACTAGAAGGAACTTTATAAAAGACTTATGGTTCGCTTTTCTGTTAGCAATAACGGGGATAGCTGGAGCTGTATGTTGGTGGAAGAAAAGAAGTGATGCTAGACATAAGATAGTATCAATATCTAATGACATGGCTAAGTATCCTTTGACACCGGATGAGTGCTATATACCTAAAGAGGGAGATATGTTTAGGTATCATCTAGCGAATGGAGGTACTGTGACGTTTATGCATCATGATATGACTGCGAAACCGGGGATGGTAGTTACTCCTGAGGAGGTAAAAGAATTAGAAGGCCGTAGAGTGTTTGTAATGAATAAACCTTTTAAATAATGAAGAGGAGAGGATTTTTTAAAGAGTTAGTAACAGGAGTGGCAGTAATTGCCGTAACTCCTGCTGTATTAGCTACAGATCGTAACTGGCCAGAAGTTTCTGAGCTTGAGAGCAGGAAGGTTCATGTTACTTTTAAGAATAAACAGTACTGGATAGACTGGGAAGCTTGGCAGAAACAGGAAGAATGGATGGAAAAGAAGGAACAAGAGATATTTGATACGTATAACATTTATGGCCTACATTTAGATTCATATAGATACTAAAATGACTAGAAAAAAATTCCTTGTTAGTGTACTGATTCTTATAGGAGCTGGGCTAACAATAGTAACATCTCTTTGGAAGAAGAGAAGATTGACTGCGGGACATGATAACAGATTAGATGTTCCCGGACTTGGAGGAAAGACATTTACTCTTCCTTTTAAAAAGGAGTGGACTGCCTCTCCGCATGAAGTAAGGCTTTGGTACTGTTACTCTAAAGATGATGGTACATGGAGTGATCCTGTACCTTTTGAGGAAGAAATTTATAACTTTAACATAAACAATTAAATAATGGAAACAGAAAATAACATGATGACATTTGAAGATGACGTAGTAGCTGATAAGCAACTACGAAAAGACACTGATGAAATAATTCAGAGAATTAAAGCCTTACCTACCTCCAGGGAGCGTAGTTTGTCTATTACCAAGTTACAGGAAGGTGTAATGTGGTTAGGAATGGATTTAAAGAGACTCAATACTCCTAATCCGTATCCTAGTAGCAAAGACCCTACTACGGGAACTAAGATAGAACCTACGGCAGATGGTTTACAGTTATAATATTCACATAAACAATTAAAGACAATGAAAATATTATTAGAAGAATTAAGGAAAGAATTTGTTGCTGGTAACACGTCTGTTACTAGTAATAGATTAGAGGACGTTTTAGAACGGGCTATTGAACGAATAGAAAGTGAGGATATTCAGGAAGAGACTAAGGAAACCGGTCAACAAGACCCTGTAATTGGATTAACTAAGGATGTAGTAGACTTAGGAGAGACGGTGGATGATTTCTTTAAGAAAACGGCTGAGGACATCTCTGGTCTGAAAGAAAAATTACTCTCTCTTGGAAATCAGATTGATGAAACTATCAATACGTTAGATAGTCAGAACCTAGCTGGACAGGTATCGGATCTTCAAGGAGAAATAAGGGGACTTAAAGATACACTTGATAATCATGTATCTCAGCTAAGTCATGATGATTCCTATTCTGAAGACAGGAAGGAAGTTCTAATGTCTTCTACTAAAGTAAAGGAAAAGTCTATTAAGAACCTAGCTCAAAAGATACATGGAGGAAAAGAGGCCAATTAGAAAGGAAGAGGTACAGGATATAGGGGACATAAAGTCTATTCACTTTGTACGTCCCGGTTATATGTCTATGAGTAACCTCGCTCCTGATGAGTCTGGTTTAGCTAAGGTAGATCAAACTACCTTAGCTCCGGGTGGGAAGATCCATCGTATAGATATTAATCTAGACGTTGGAATTGTGAAGATAACATATAGTGGAAATAAGGAAGAAGATGCAGTAACAGACACTGAGGGGAGGTAATGAATAATGTCTTTAGACAACCAAGAAGAAAGTATATTAAGATTTATATGGACGTAAATCCAGACTTATTTCAAGCTCTTAATGAACCTCATATTAAGGTTTTAAGATTGATCTTAAAACAGATGAATAAGGAAGATAATAAGTGGGTATCTAATCAAGGTAATCATCTTAGAATCCATGTAAAACTTAATAAGATGCCTCAGTCTACAATAGAGAGACATATAAAGAGATTAAAGATGTTAAAGATATTAATACCTACAGATGATGGTCGTGGAGTATATGTAGTGAATAAGAAATTAATGGAATTTAATGACTAACTCAGGAAAATTTGCTCAGTCTTTTGTCGTAGGTAAGAAGGGGGAAGGTAGAGAGGTATTGGATAAAATCAAGGGTATTGAGATTGAGAAGAAAGCAGCAAGGGTTAAGGTACCTCCTGTAGATAAGTGGTTTGTAAGATACCACTGGTACCGAGATGGTAGACACTTTATTGTGATTTTTAGTAAAAGGGATCAAAGGGTTATATACAGTGCTAGAGTTAAAGATCCTATGAAGGAGATTAAATATACTAATAAGATGTATGGACTTCGTAAGTTAGTACATATGGAAAAGGAACTGATATTATGATAAACTTAGAAAATGAGAAGTAGTAAGAAAGATAACGTTGTTGTGTGGTTAATTCCAACTTTTGATATAAAAACGGAGAAAGAACCAACTCTATATATAACTGGATTGTATATTGACAGTGCTTCTAGTCGGGTTACTATAATAGGTGAGGGTGGGATGAGAGTAGAGCGAGTTGTTATGACTATGGAGAGAGCACAAGAGATAGGTCTTATAGATTTAAGCGTACTCTCTCCCTATTTTTCTAGCCTAATACAAGGATGACACTAGAAGAGAAAATATTTCCAGGTGCTATATATACTGTACATACCGGTAACGCAGATGTTATGGTAGGGCATATAGGTACTTTAGAGGTTATAAGAAATCTGAGGATGCTTGGCTTCGTAACATCAGTTATAGAACGTATTATCACAGTAGAAACTCAAGAAGGAGTAAAAACATTAGATATGATAACTGGAATAGTAAAGAACCATGAAAGTAACATTTGAGCCGGAAGGCCATACGTATAAGGATGAGACTGGACTAGACTATATAGGAGTAACTACCTTAATATCTAAATTCCATAAACCTTTTGATACGAAGTATTGGAGTCGATATAAGGCTATTCAGAAATGGATGACAGACTATAAGGGAGGTGAGAGTGAGTGGCTTGCGATAAAGAGGATGGTAGGGTATAAGAGCATTAACCGTTGGTTTGAGGGTTATGCTAAACCTGCTGAGAAGATAAAAGTGTCTGAGATCCAGACTCAGATTATTAAGATGTGGTTAGACATAGGAGATACTGCGAGAGATGAGGGCCATGACTTACATGCTAAGAAAGAGATAGGATGGAAGAAGGAGATGTATCATAAGGTTGATGGGATAATTCACGTTATGAAACCTCAGGATATGATAGATTACGACTTCTCCCAGATTCCTGACGGTATATACTCTGAGCTGTTGATCTACGTAAATGAGTGGAAGACGGCAGGACAGGCTGATCTTGTAGTGGTAGAAAAGCCATATGTAGATATAGGAGATTATAAGACGAATAAGAAATTGGATAAGGTATCCTACACAAACCCATCTACCAGACAACAAGACATGATGTACTCTCCTATAGCTCATATAATGGACTGTAACTTTATGCACTATCAGTTGCAAGGATCTTTATACGGTCGTATGTTAGAATATTATGGTCTAAAAGTAAGAGACATGTGGATTGAGCATGTGAAGAGGGATAAAAAGGGTAAGCTTAATCCATTGGATACAGAGAGGTATCCTATGCTTTATTTAAAAGATGAAGTAGATGCGATGATTGAATATTACTTAAAAGCAGCTTAATATGAGAGAATAGGGTAGGTGGGAGAAAGTTAAATGTTCTAAAAATTAAACAATGTATACACTAGTAAATTTTAAGGAGGGAAATCTTTTAGTTGATGGAATACCTGTCAAGAACTACTCATTTTTTTACAATGGATAAAGGAAGCTATAAAACGTAACGATAAAAAGGAGATTGCATCACGCTTGTTTTCAGAGAAGAAGAACGAAACGGTTCAAAAAGGAGGATTTGAGTTTGATATAGATGACTTGCTGACAAATCCGAATCTAAGGATGGTAGTTTGTCCTCTTCATTATGTTATGGATGGAGCTTATGCTTTTGTTTGTGGCTTTGATTTATGGGAAAACGTATCTACTACAGAATGTCATTGTGGTGTTCCTAACGATGTACATGGAACGTGTTGTGAATGGCGAAATGCAAAACACATTTTAGATGAAGAGGAACGTATTGTTGATTCAAGGCATCCTTTTTATAATCAAACTTTTAATGACTACCTTAATCATTTGCATTGTGGGTGAACGTGTATTTCCTAAGGGGGTAGTTCTGGATAATGTAAACGGTGAAGTGTATCGAATAGTTGGTATATATAAGGACAAGTATTTACTTGAATCAGAAAAGAAAGGAGATGATGGGAAGAAGGATAAGAAAATGGTAAATGTCAATGATCCTCACAACAGGTATGTACCGAAAGGATTTTACAAATAAACTTTAAACATATATGAAACTATTAACTAAAAAACAGTCTCCATCAATTCCTAAGGAGTTTCAGTTATTTGGAAAGACAATAAAAGTAGTGTTTGATCAGGAACGCTGTGATGCAGACGGGAGTTACGGACTGGCCTTATATGCTGAATCAAAGGTACTATTAAGTAAGAGATTTGACGGTAAAGATATAGATCCGGTTAAGATAGAAACTACTTTCTGGCATGAGGTTGTGCATTATATTCTTAATGATTTACGTTATAAGAAATTGAGTGAGGATGAAGTTTTTGTTAGTAGATTTGCAATGGTTCTTCATCAAGTATTAAGCTCTGCTAAGATATAAAGACATGGGAGAGAGGATAACAGATAGAGAAGAGGTAGATGGGACTGTGAGTCTAGGATACTTGCTTCGTATAGGACTGTTTTGTGGCCCTCCGGCGGGAGAACTTTCTAGTGAGCTTAAAATGAGTTATCCTATAGACCCTTTCTTTAGAAAGTACTTTAAGGTACAGATTCCATTTAAACGAGTTAAAGATGGGTGTAGAGTATTATTCCATCTAATAGAAGATGATGAACTGAGAGAGAAGATAGAACCAAGGAAATAAAGACAGTGTTTGCAACGTCTGTGGGAAGACGATAGGTAATAGGAATGAGGAGGGTACTCTACTCAGTATCTTCCTCTTCCTTACCTAATTAATTAAATAACTATGGGAAAAGAAATATTTGATCATTCAATAACATTGAAGGAAATGAGTCTAGCTAGACTGGATATGGTAAATGGTATAATTAATGATTATATAGAAAAGGGGTATAACCTGACCTTACGACAATTATACTATCGACTAGTAACAATGAAGGAGATTTCTAATAAGGTAACAGAGTACAATCGACTTGGTTCTTTATTAACAAAAGGAAGATTGAGCGGTCTCGTAGATTGGACAGCTATTGAGGATAGAGTTAGACGACCTAGGATTCCTTACGCTGTAAGTGATCCAAAGGAAGCTATTGAAAATGAACATGATGTGTATAGGCTTGACAGAATGGAAGGACAGTCAGAGTATATAGAAGTTTGGACAGAGAAAGATGCACTATCTGGTATTCTGTATCCGGTGACTAGTAAGTATCATATCAATCTAATGGTTAATAGAGGGTATACCTCGATAACGGCTATCTATGAAGGGTTTGAACGAATGTATTATTATCTAAGAATTGGTATACCAGTTAGGATTATCTATATGGGCGACCACGATCCATCTGGTATAGACATGATACGGGATATAGAGGATCGGCTTTTAACAATGATGTCGGGGGCAAGAGTGATGCGAGACTTTGAGAGGGTTTTAAATAAATACATTACTACTGAGGAGTATGAAGAAGACATGGAGCTACTACTAGAGGATAAGAGGTTTCTTATAAGAATAGGTAGGAATCAGGGTAATTATGACGCAACCAAGGCTTATATGAGAAGGTATCTTACTGTTGAATCTATTGCTCTTACCCTAGGGCAGATAGAACAATATGATCTTCCTCCCGATCCGGCAAAGATAAAAGATCCTAGAGCTAAAGGGTATATGAATAAGTATGGAGGAGTTAGTTGGGAGTTAGATGCTCTTCCTCCGGATATTCTGACTGCAATACTAGATGAGGCTATTACGGATGTTGTAGATCTAGATTTGATTGAGGAAATAAAGAAACAAGAAAAAATGGATAAAGTAGTATTAACTAAAATAATTGAGAAACTATGAGTATAGGTGGAAAAAGTGTAGGTATGGTTGTGAATGCTGCTGAAGTAGAACGGCTTAAGAAAGATGCAGAGGAGGAATTGAAACGGATAAAGGATGCCAAGCAGTTTATTAGTCATGTTATAGAGGTTTATGAGCTTATGAAGGTTACGCCTTTTCAAAATACTATTGTGGTATATCCAATGATACAGAAAGCTACTAGGGGTGGGATATTAATAAAGAGTATGGACGGATCTGATTGGACACGTTCAGAGATGCGAAAGAATTATCATATCGTAGTAGATTGGGATAGAAACAGTGAGCTTATAGAGGGAGTGGAGTTGGAAAATGGAAGAAGAGTAAAAGGGTTAGATTTAAAAGTAGGTGACGGTATACAGGTAGATACCTTTCCTTTTCCTTTTGGTTTACCTCATAAGTTAGAAAAGTTTGCTCCTGATTTGAAGGATGTAGATTTGTATGGTATAAGAGCCTTTGAGGTAATTGCTAAATTCCCTGGTATCAATGGCATTTGATTATAGGAAGTCAGTTCGTAAGGAACAGATGGTAGTTTCTAATAAGGTTACCCCTAGTTCTTTTGTTAGCTCTGCTATCGACATGATTAGAGGTTTAGTCCAGTTCTGTGATAAGTGCCGGACGGTAACAGAATTTCTACGGTTTTTTAGCTCGGGTAAATTAAGGTATCTAAAGTGTACTCAATGTGAAAAAATTTACCGTATATAATATATAGGTGTAGGATATTTACTATATTGCAGTATGTTAAATAGTGGAAATGATAAGATAAACAGTATTATTAGTGAGATCGCCCGTAAATCTGATCTTTCCTATGAAGTAGTAAAACATGCCTGTCTGTTTCAATTTGAGTTAGTAGAAAAAGTTATAAAAGAAGGGACGGAAGAAATAAGGCTTCCATATTTAGGAAGATTTGTTAACAAGAAAAACATAAGACGTAGTGGAGTCGGTAGAACACAATCTAATAATAATTGATCAGGGAACTGATCTTCCAGTTTTTAATCCGGAAGCTAGGACTATTGTAGAGTTCAAGGACTTAATAGCTAGTGCTAGAAGACGAGGGATGTCACACGACATAGGCAAGAGACGAGCAACGGCACTTATGGCCGGAGTCTTCTTTATGAGTTCCTTTAAAAGCCCTTATTACGGAAGATCAGGTAAAGAGGCTAAGATACTAGCTCAAGTTGCACACCTGGAGGAAAAGGATGTTAAGTCTAAGGAGTTTCAGGCTGCCTGTAAGAGGTTTGAGAAAATAGAGTATGTTCCTGATATTGAAGCTCTGGATGTACTTGTATCGGCTCTTAGATTGAGCTTAGTTTTTGTACAAGGGTTGAAAAGAAATCTAGAAGCAATGCTTGGAGATAATCCAGAACGACTAGATATTGGTACGATGGATCTCGTTCAGACCTCAATAAACAAGTTGGTAGATATGGCAGATAAAATACCTGCTACCATTGAAAAGGTAGAGACTTCCCTTACTAGGGTAAAGAAACAGACTGAAACTAGGCAGCATCGTAAAGGAGGAAGGGTAACACATCTTAGAGAAGATTAACAACGTAAAACTTTTAATAAATATAGAGGATGAAAGATTTAAAATTTAAAACTAATACCTTTCTGATTACTAACAGAGAATTTGAAATAGACTTTAAGAAAGTTAAAACTATTAATGATATAATAGTTGTATTAAAAGGTCTAAATCTTAAGATTCTTTGGAACCAAGAAAATTGTCCTGATCAATTTAAGGACATGTATGAGAAAGGGTTTTTAACTGAAGTCAAGAAGTAGCTATGTAAAGATGTTAGTTAATACGGAAGAGTTCAGACGGGAAGCAGTATACTTTCAAAAACACAAAAGGTATGATGACGGAGAACTGGGCTCTCCGTACTGGCATGATTGGTGGGATGAGCAGCAATATAGGTCGCTGCATGGATACGAAGTCGGGGGTGTAAAAGTCTCCGGCTATTTTTATTGGTATCTAAATTTTTGTCCTATCTGGTTAGTTAGAGCTTCAGACTATGGAGTGGTGACTAAGAACCGTCCTACTAATGCTCGGAAAGCCGGAGAGAGAGTTTACACTTTCCCGGACTTCTGGGATGAGGACTATAGATACTTCACTTCTCTAGACATAGCAGAGTATGGGATAACATTAGAAGACTATAAGAAGTTACCCATAGACCTTGAACTTATAGAAGAAGAAGATAACCTATCAGGTGGTCATCATATGACATGGTTAAAACCTAGAGGGGTTGGTGCGAGTTTTAAGGGGGGTGCTTTACCAGCAAGAAACTACTTTTGTATACGAGGTAGTAAGTCTTTCTGTTATGCTTTTGAAACGGAGTATTTAACCAAGGATGGTATAGTAAATAAGTTCCTTGACTACAGAGAGTTTGTTAATGAACATGCCCTAGGATTTGCAAAAAGTAGTGACTTCAAGAAGGATACTTCTAAGATGCATTGGAGAGCATCTTATGATAATGGAGATGGGAAAGAAAGAGGTTACAAATCAGAAGTTATGGGGGTTACTCTCAAGGATAATACTGACAAGGCTCGTGGTAAGAGGGGAAAGATTATTGTTATTGAAGAGGCAGGGATGTTTCCTGGTCTACTAGAAGTAATAAAGAAAGGTAGACCGTCGGTAGAGGAGGTAGATTATAACTTTGGAACTATTGTAGTGTTCGGTACAGGAGGGTCTAGAAAGGAAGGTTCTAAGAATGTGAAGGTAGATAAGGAAGCTAACCTTGCTGGATTAAGAGCATTGATGTACAATCCCTCTACTCATAATATGCTAAGGTTTAATAACGTGTATGATCCTGGTATGGAGGGTACAGATATAGGGCTCTTTACTAGTTCTATTAAGAATCCTCAGTATAAAGATAAAGACGGTAATAGTCTTACTGGCCCGGTTAAGGCACTTAGAGAGAAAGAAAGAAAGGTCGCTGCTAAATCTACAGAGCCCCTGGATTTGATTCTGGAAATGTCTGAGAACCCTTATAATCCTAGTGAAGCCTTATTAGAAACAAGAAGCAATCCATTTATCTCTAAAGGTCTTCTTGCACATAGAAATAGAGTACAAGGTACTGGCTTATTCAGATCATTACCTATTGTTGGTAGGTATGAGTGGATAGGAAAACCTAGGGATAAGTCAGTAAAATTTTATAAGGATGATAAGCTTAAGCCAGTATGGACGTACCCACATAGTCAGAGAGTAGATAATACTGGTGCAATTCTATTGTATGAAGAACCGGTTAAGATAAAGGGAATTATCCCTCCTGATCTTTATATCCTTAACGTAGATGCTTATAGGTTTGCTGAGTCTACCGGTGTATCACTAGGAGCTGCGTATATGATTAAGGTAGAGAATAACTTTACTAGAGACAGGGGAGATATACTAGCTGCTTCTTACGTGGGCAGACCTCCTGGATCAGATGGTCAGGAAGACTTTAACCATACTATCTTTAAACTAGCGGTCGCTTTTAATGCCAAGATAGCTTTTGAGAATGATGAGGATGGGGATATAATAGGTTATGCTAAGAGAAAGAATCTTACTCATATGCTTCAAGATGAATTTCAGATGGCTTATGATGAGACGCTGAAACCCAATACAGGATCTAAGAGAAAGTTTGGAGTTAAGATTTCGTCTGGTAGAAATGACACTGTGAAGCGACAAGGTGATCTATTCTTTAAGAAGTGGTTATATAAGGTAAGATGGATAAATGAAGACGGAGAAGAGTACTTCAATTACCATACGATTAATGATTTGGGCTTGTTACAGGAGTTGTGTCAATACAATTTAATTGGTAACTTTGATAGAGTTGCGAGTATGAGAGTAGGTATGTATTTCTTACAGGAACTACTCTACGAGGAAAGAACTCCTACTAGACCTACTGAGAACACGGATAAAGACAGTTTATGGAACACAAGACAATTTTCTAATGACAGTTACTCGACCGAAACAACGCATCCCTGCATCGCAGAAGACTAAGGACTGGCAAAAAGAGAATGGTGACTATTGGTCGTCTGTTTGTAGTAGAGGAATAGATACTGATAAGTCTTCCTTTTTATATAAGGTTGCATCCGGTAGGCTCGAAGCTAGTGACTATATGTATGTAGTTAATCCTCAAAACACCAGACGTAAGGAGCTACAGGGTTACCCGGCTAAAGTAAGGAATATGGATATTATTTCTCCTATCCTAATGGTTATGTTAGGTGAAAAGGGAAAACGTTATATAAACTCACAGGTGATAGCTCAGAATAGTGACATACAGAGTAAGAAAAAGGAGTATGAAGCTGAAGAGGTTCTTAACGTTCTCAAGATGGATTATAGAAATGAAGCTCAGTTGGAGGGAATAGACGTTGGACAGCCTCTGGACGAGAAAGGGAATCCCACACAGCAACCAAAGTCAATGGAGAAGATTCAAGAAGAAACTGAGACTCTTCAGGATGACTTATCTATTCAAGGTCAGGACAGTCTAGATTATATTATGTGGTATAATAAGATTCCTACTGAGTTTAGAGATGGGTTTTATAACTTTCTAGTAACTAATTGGGTTTGTTCCTATAAGAGAGTTTGGAAAGATGACGTGGAAGTGAAGATGGTTTCTCCACATGAAATAAAGTATTTGCATAAGACCGGTCTTAGATTTTTAGAAGATGCACCAGCTATTAAGAGAATAACCCGAATGAATATAAATGAGGTCTTTGATAACTTTACCGGAGTCAAGGGCTTTGAAGCTGTAAGTAAGCTTCTAGAGGAAAGAATAACTAATGCTTCTGGTACAAGACGTGACTATAATACCATTACGGGTATGGGAACTATTGCACGGGAGACAATGTGGAAGAACCTATTCGGAGATACTTCCTATCATTCGGCAGAAGATATTCTTGTTGAGCATGTTATATGGACAGGGCAGCATAAGGTAGGAATAGTTACTGTTCCTGATATAGATGGAACTTTGGTAGAGCATGAAGTAGATGAAGATTATTTGCCTACTAAATATGAGAGTGTGGATTGGGATTGGAGAGACCAGAAGATGGAGATCTATATAATAGATGGGGAACATTACGTTGGTTATAGACCTCTTCCTATTACAAGAGCACCTGCTGGTAAGCCCCAGAAGTGTAAGAATCCTTATAATGGTAGGGCATTTAATAGTATGGTAGTAGATAATAAGAGTATTGTTGAAAAGGGTTATCCTTATCAGATGAAGCATAATGTAATGCACTATCATCTTGAGAGAGTTATAGCTAAGAACCTAGACAAGTTACTTATTCTTCCTACTAGTTTAATAGGGGATAAGCATGATGAAAAAAGTCTTCTTTACTACGCTCAGGCCAATGGTATTCTATGGGTAGATCCAAGTGATAAGAATGCAATTGCTCATCTTAATGCTATTAAGATATTAGACGCTTCTCTAAATCAGTATATAAGTCAAATGAGTGGCTTCCTGGAATATAATAAAAGTGAGTGGGAAAATTCTGTTGGTGTTAATAGACAAAGACGTGGAGAGTCAGATTCTTCTCAGGGTAAGGGTACAATGGAAGAAAGTATCTATCGTGGTACTATTATGACTGAGGAGATCTTTGTAGAGTATGATGAATACCAAGAGTCTGATTTACAAGGTTGTCTTGACTTATCATCCTTTGCCTTCTCAGAAGGAAAGAAAGCTCATTATGTAAGAAGTGATGGTTCAAGGGCATTTCTGGATGTTAATCCAGAACAGATTGTACACGGTGACTACTTAGTTCATGTGTCCAGTTCAGGTACAGATAAAGAGAACTTAGACATGTTTAAGTCCCAGAGTATGGCTTTTGCCCAGAATCAAGCAACTCCCTCTCAGGTAGCTAAGATACTTAAGGGGAATAATATGGAGAAGTTGATTAAGGAGATGGAGAAAATGGAACAGTCTTTACAGGAAAGTCAGGCTGCTGCTGCTCAAGCAGAGCAAGCAGAGAAACAAGCAGACCGAGAGCATGAGGAGAAACTGTTGTTAATGACGTTACAGCAGAAAGAAGCAGATAGTAAGAGAAAAGCTGAGGTTGCTTCCAGTGGGGACGCAGGAGCCTTTACGGAGTTTGGTGGCTTTGAAACAGCCAGTTCTACAGGATCAGTAACAGAACCAGACTCTACAGGATTAACAGAAGAAACAAAGAGAATGAAGATAGCCTCAGATGAGAGACAGAACAAAGAGGACAATAAAACGAAATTAAAAAATCCTGTTTCAGGTGAAGGTAAACAAAAGAAGTAGAAACTTAACACATTCAAATATTTGTATAGTACGTAACTTATGATTAAATTAGTAACTAATGGAAGAAATTAAAGGAAGTACAGGTAACAAGCTTGCGGATGGTATTGCAGGAGCCGGAACTACGGGGTTAATAGTTGAAGGAACAGGTGCGGAGTCGGGATCTAGCTCCGGTGGTGAGGGTACTGAAGGTAAGACACCAGAGCAAGTTGAAGCAGAAAGAGTTGCTACGGAAAAGGCAGCGTCTGAGACAGCAACAGCGGCGGCAGCAGCCGGTGGGTCAGAAGGTAATGAAGGTGCTACAGAGGAAGAGAAACAAATTGCAGAAATAGCTGACAAGAAGCCGGAAGAACGAACAGAAGAAGAAGATACTCTTCTAAGTACGCATTATGACACAATGGCTACTGGAATAAATGAAAAGCCAGAAGCTGATCGAACTACAGAAGAGGTAACGTTCTTAACGGACTATAATGAAGCTGTAAGGAAGGAAACTTTTATCTTTAAGTTTTCTGAACGGTATGGACTAAGTACTGACACTACTGAAGATACAGAAGAAGCTTTATTTGCTGCTGGAGATAAACTCAGAGACACAACATTACTAGAAGGTGCAGATGGTTTATTAAATCAGAATCCTCTCTTGAAGGAACTTTATGAACATCAAAAGGCCGGAAAGAGTTTAGATACATTTAAACTCAAACACCAAGGTAATAAATATACAGACATTGCTATTGCAGAAGATAATTTGGAGCAACAAGAAGCTGTATATAGAGAGTCTCTTGTATCTAAAGGAATTGGTAAAGAGGAGGTTGAGGATCTAGTAACTCTGGCTAAATCAGGTGAGAAGTTACTTGAAAGATCCAAAGCGGGATTAGAAGCAATGAAGCTAGCTCAAGATAATTCGGTACAGATGGCACTTGAAGCAGAAAACATTCAGCTACAAGCGGCTGTCAAACAGCAAGAGACGGTAAATAAAGAGGTAGATACTCTTATACAAGGAGGTAAGTTGCTAGGTCATGTTATTCCTCAAAATGAGTTGAATCAATTTAGTGACTATCTAAATAAGGAGACTGTAAAGCTCAAAGATGGTAGGGCCGTTACCCAAGTATCCTATGATTGGAGTCAGTTAACTACAGAACAACTTTTATTTCTAGATCGAATTGTACAGTTAGACTTTAAGATGCCCGGAGTAGGGGGTACAAAGATTAAGATAGGAAATAAGAGAATAATCAAGTTTGGGGAGTCTAAAGTTAAATCGCCTAAACTTGGTGGAGAAGGAAGCGGCTCTGGTAATAGTAATGGAACTCCTTCCTTTGTAAAAGATGGCAATATAAGATCACTCTTTACAAACGAATAATTAATAAACCTTAATTAAATAAGTAAGATGGCAAACACAATTAATCCTGATCTTGTCTTAACCACAGACACTTATCGAGACAAAGATCACTCCTCAATTACGGAGTTATCTAGGGCCAGGCAACTGGAGGGTTCATGGTTGAGTTCTGTTGTAACTCATATGAACTATTCAAGTGAAAGCTTTGGCAAGCAGAATTTTCCGATGTTACTACAGACGGAAGGTATGGGAGAAGTAGAAAAAGTAGATCACTTTGAATATAAGTATCCCGTTATTGGTCGTCCTAAAAAGACATCAATGGTAGCTAAGACTCTTCACTCTGGCACAGATCAGCCGGGAGTTGGAGGTGGTTCTTTTAAGATTATCTTTAAGGATAAGCACTTTAGCAATCAGCAAACTCTATATTGTAAGAGTAATATCTCGGTACGAGTACAGGCAGAACCTAAGCAAGTAGGAGACTACTGGGAATATACTGTTTCTCTATGGGGAAAGAAAGCAACATTCTGCCCAATTGCCCTTGTTACGGCCGGAACCATTTGGAGTGCCGGTGTTCATAAGGTTCCTTTTGAAGAGTCTTATGGAGTAGAAGGTAGGAGTTACCTTGGGGGAACGGCTCAGAATATGGTTTCCTTAGTCCGACATTCTTACAAACTTCGAGGCAATATCCAGAGTAAGATCATGCTCTATACGATTAAGGCAGATGGAAAGACCTTCCAGTATTATACTGATTGGGAAATGTTCCTAGCTGATCTTACATTCGCAGAGGCTTGTGAAAATGACTTATGGACTTCGATCTATGGTAAAGAAGATGGGGAGTTCATAATGATTGATGCTAATACACAAATTCCGGTTACTTCCGGTGGAGGTATTGACCAGCAAATCCCTAATACTGATACTCACTCTTATCTTACTAAAAAGCAGTTAAATAATATCATACGTGATATTACTTTTAACATAGCAGAAGGTAAGGCGAACATAGAAATATGGACGGGTACAGGTGGGATGGATGATATAAATGAAGTTCTTACTGACGAGCTTAAAGGCTTTACACTGATTGACAGTAAGCAGTTTGCTGATGGTACTGGTTGGGATATGGTTTTTGGAAGTTTCTTCAAAGCCTTCCGACATGTAGATGGGCATACTATTACATTTAGGAAACATGCTATGTTTGATAGAGGTATGAGAGGAGACGTTTCAGACCTACATCCTACATCTGGTCTTCCTAAGTCTTCTCACGATATTTATATCCTTGACAACTCTATCTATGACGGAAAGCGTAACTTTCGTTATGTAATGGAGAAAGGACGAGAGTATACCACATGGGATGTTCTTGGTTCTATTATACCTAAAGGTCATGCTGCTAGTACCAGTCGTGCATCTGATAGGGATAGTTCTTCTGTTCATGGAATGAAGTCACAGGGTATTCAGATAATGAAACCAACTGGATTATATAAGTCAGAGTGTGTTTAATCATACATACTCTTTACTTTTAAATAAAAGATATGGAAATTAATACAGCAACTAAGAAAATTGAAACGAAAGAAGACGAGATCAAAGTGGAACAACAAGGTACGCTAAAAGAGCAAGGAAAAGAGCAAGGGAAAAAGCAAGAAGAAAGCGGCAAGGAAACACTTGTAGCTAAACCTCCTCCTTCTCCTTCTTTTGCTAAGAAACCTCAGGTACGAAAGACTGCACGAATTGTTTTTAATACGAGCAAGGGAGACTTTACTACTCTTCCTGCAAATATGAGAGATGATACTGTGAAGAAGATAGGTAGTGAGTTTAAGAAGAGTGCAGATGGTGTTACATCTACAAGGGATGTGATTAGAGGCTTAGATATTACGCAGGAGAAGATACTTCTTCCTGAAATCATAGGAGTACCTCATGATCATGCGAACTTTCTTAAAACGGCCAGAGATTTCTGGATAGAGTTTAAGGTTGTTCCTGAACCGAAGCCTGGAAAGCTTCTTAACTATACCACTTATGAAGTTAAGATTCCTGTTGGAATCCCTTCACCGGATGGTGAGACGATGTATCAGGCACCTGTTAATCCGTATGAATACATGGAGTATTTGTTCTGTATGCAGAGTACTAAAGTAGCAAAGACTCCTCCTGAACTTGCAAACCTTGGGCTATATGACTTTTATCTAATAGACGAGGGTGTAAGAAAAGAGGAAGAAGCAAAGTTGTATTCTATTAAAGAAGATGCAGACATGCTTTTTGTTACATTAATCAAAGGTGGTGAAGCACCGTCTGTTGAAGAGTTAGCAAAAATTGATTGGGTTATACAGGTATTAAAAGATCCTTCTGAGTTCCTTAATTTACAGTACATGGAACTAGTAGATAAGAAGATGTGGCTCAGAACATCTAAAGATAAAGATCCTGCTAATTTTGTTAAGGTAGTTAGTGATTCTAACTTGAAATACAAAGCATTGAGAGTAATGCTTGTTGAAAGAACTCTTATTCGATATGAGGGAGATTATTACTATTACCACGATGAAAATCTTGGCCGGGAGACAGGAATTATTTCTTGGTTGAAAGATCCTAAAAACTCTGAGAAAGTACGTGACTTGAAGACTCGTTTGGAAGATAGACTTAAGAAAGAAAAAACACAACTTCAAACATAAACAAATAAAAGATGGCAAATGTACTTATTGCAAAAGCCTTTGGTTCTGCTAAATATGGTGGAACCATAGCTGCTCCTACTACGCCTAATACAGCCTTTGATCCTAGTAAACTAGGACTTGGCTGTATCGGGATTTTTGGATTGAACAAGGTAGATGCTTCTACGTCTGGTAATACAAATAGAGAAGCTTTGATCACGTTAGCTACTACCGGTGCGGGAACAACTCAGGATAGTGAGTTCCTTGGAGATCATATTTATATTGCTCAAGGTTTGGGCAGTGGTAAGTTTACTAAGACCGGGTTAATAGAAGTAGCAGGGATTAGCAGAATTATTTCCGTAGACTACGCTGTACCGGTTAGGCAGATACTGTCAGTTGGTTATCATACTAGCGCAACAACTAATCGTTTGACTCTTCCTGCTACTATAGCTAAGAAGGATCAGATAAACTTAAAGATGTCACGAGCGGAGGTAGGAACAAATGATAGAACTCCTTTAAACTTTCCTTTGAATGCTGCTGCTAGTGAGTCTATGTATAACATCATGAAGAGGATGGCTATTCTCATAAACTCAAAGGGCAAAACTAAGTTGTTCGTTAATAGAGTGAAGGTAATAGATAATGATGCTGCCGAGGACTTATTTGATAACGCTGCCACGGCTGCTGTTGTTTATGGGTCTGCCAGCATTACTACTTCCCAGGACCATGGAGTAGGTGTAGGAGACTATGTTTCTCTTGATGGAGACTTGTATCTGGCAATTACTGGAACGGCTACAACTGCTCTGGTACTTGATACACCATATAGAGGCCCTACGAATGCTACTCTTGCCAATTCTGTTCTTGATGATATTGGTGCAACTGTTCCTACACAATTAGGACTTGAGATTACAGTTTATGCCTTTAATGAAAAGTATGGTATTTCTGTAGAAGGTGTCCTTGAAGATGCAGATGTAGCACAAATTACTGCTCCTGCTATTGGTATTGGATACGCTCCTGATGTATTGGAGATGGAAAACAAGGAACTAGCTTATCGTGGCGCACTAGATCAGATTGATAGAAGGGAGACTATTCCTACAACTACTACTGTTCTTACTGCGGTCTATAACATGATGTTCATTGAAGGGGTCAATACTCATGGGGATAGGACGGGGCATAAACCAGGTAGCCCCCATGCATACAGTATAATCTGTGCTTTTGTGGATGAAGCACAAACTACTGGTTACAATATGAATGACGCTATGGGTATTCTTGCAACGCTCTTTACAGATTCCACTGTAATTACCTAAATGACTGGAACCGAGATGCACACTCTCTTATTGCAGAACCTCCAACAACTTGGAGGTTTTGCTAGTAAGGGATTTACTGAGTCAGAAAGAAACTTGCATCTAAATGTAGGGTTACACCGGTATATCAAACAAAGATATACTGGAAATAATCCTAGGAAGGTTAGTGTAGAAGGAGATCTGAAACGAACGGCTGATCTTAGTGGATTAGTAACTATTAAGGACGGTTTAGTTTCTGTTACCAATACCACTCATGTAGCCAATGCTGATATATTTACTCTTCCTGGCTATGAGACTCCTACACCTAATCCTAATAAGTTCATGCTGTATATGTATTCGCAGTCTGCTTTTCATTTAGGCGGTGGGGATACTTTTAAGTGGATAGGAAATAGGTTAGTAGCTCATAATGACTTACATAAGTATATAGCAAATCATGCAAATGATCCTGTAATAGAAGAACCTCTAGTTCTATTTATTAGTGGTAAGATAATGATAATTAGAGGGCCTAATGATACTGTTACTGATGTTGAGTTATTTTACATAGAGCAACCAACGGCTATTACTTCTGGCTCTTCGGAGTATGTCGGAATGCCAGAACATACCCACGAAGAGATAGTGGAATTAACTTCTGCAATTCTAATGGGAAGAACAGAGAGAAAAGGTTATGCAATTAGTCAAGAGGAACTTAAGCAAACAGAATAATGACTGGTGTAGAGATGCAAACAAAAGTGGAGAGAGTTAGTGGAACTCTAAGTATACCTCAGGAAAAGCTACTTAGCGCGTATACCTATTCCTATCTAAATGATGCTCAAGACTTATTTATAAAAGAAACCTTTGAGAAGCAATTTGAGAAAGCTCAGCCGGAGTTAGATGATCTAAGAACTCTTATGGTAGTAGACCATGAGGTTGCAAATCTTACTGAGGATACGGCTGCTAAATTGTGGGAAGGGGATCTTCCTGATAACTATAGACACTTGATTGCAGATAGTACTAAGACTGTTTATTGTTCTAGTACAGACACTTATGCTAACCGTCTTATACGATCAGAGTTTCTTCGGGAAGTTCTTACTTTTACCTATTCCAAAACCGCTTTTGATAGTCCTGTTAGCAATATACACGGAGCAAAGATACGAGTATATTATTCAGACTTTGTAATAAGTACTGTTTACATAGACTATATAAAGATACCTCTTGAAATATCAGTCTCACAAGCTTGTGAGTTACCAGAGTCAGTTCATCCTGAGATTGTAAAAAAGGCTATTAATTCTTTGATAGAAATATATGATCCTCAAAGACTACAAGGTAAGCTTATTACAGATCAGGTAAATGAACAAGTTACTTAGACTTATTGCATTAAATTAAAGATATAACTATTATGGCACTAGTTTTAAAACAACTCAGAACAATTAAATCAGATGCCTCTGAGGTCTATATCTATGACAGTACCCAACAGCACGTAACCGATCCTGATGGTGGATGGGGAACAACTGAGGGAGGGTCAGTTGATAGAGCAGATAGATGCCTTCTATGCTTTACCACTTTTACAGATGAAGATGGAACAGAGACCTATCTTGATAATGCGAATCAGTATATAGGAGATGATAAGTCCTATTCCATAGTAGATGGAGATGGTCTTGGTAATGATACTATGTCTAAGTTTACTGTTGAATCTACCAAGGACGGACACCACTCTGTATATCTTATTCCAGTAGAAAGAGCTTCCAGTGATCCTGGAGGGCCAGTTGCAAATCAATTGTATTATAATACAGTAGATACATTCATATACATTTATTATAGTAGTGCATGGGTACTATTAGCTGAAACCCACTTACAGTATCTTAAGTCATATGCGGGTGGCACATTATGTGAGCAACTCTATGATGTTAGAACTATCCTGTATGATGCAGAAAGTACATGGGATGCTGTAGACACTGACTATGCGGGAAGCACATCTGAAAAAGCACAGAAAAAGTGGTTTTCAATTTGGGATGCAGAAGAAAGACAGAAAACCGCTCAACTAGCGTTTTATGCAGGTTCCGAAGCAAAGGCAAGAGATATGTTGAGAACATTGACTAATAGATCACGATGAATCGAGGTTGTACAATAAGAACCAATAGACTGATTGTACTCAAAGGACTAGGTGAGGGTGGTACTGATCTAGTTATTAGAGGTGAACATCCTATATATGTAAGTAGGAGACTCTATGATAACGTAGATGAGCATACCATTACCTACGCTCCTATTCTTGATTTTTCCGGTGCATTTAGTATTACCTATATAGATACTAATCCCTCTGGGGCAAGCTATAAGAATGGAGTACTTGCTCTTAAGGGTGTGGAAGTAATACAGGTTAATTTAGGTTGGAGTTGGGCAAGGGATGAGGAGTCTATAGATATTGCACAGAACCTCGATACTGTTTCAATTGTCGCTGCTACCAAGACTCATAACTATACAGGACTTACCTTAATTTATACAGATGGAACCTCTAGTGATCCTTCGGTTGCTGATAGGAGATTTATCTTGATAGGTACGGATGGAGATTCAGTTACTAAAACAGTTGATTTAGGTTTTGGTAATAACATATATTATGGAGAAGGTCTTTATTCAGAAGATGAAGGTACGGTGGTATCAATGTTAACAGGAGTTAACTTTGATTCTACGATAAGATCGGCGGCGGTAGGATTTAGCATGTTACCTTTATCCCTATCTCCTGCTGTCTTCCCTTACGTTGCTGTACCGGTGGATATGGGGAGCTCTGTTGTCTTCATAGATGATAACTCTCCTATATCCATTGATCCAATGAAATCACATATGACTGGTGTAGAGATGACTAATGGCTACATTAGTGACGAACCTTACAATATATTCATAGGTAAGAATGGTGCATTAAGAAGTGCACAGGTCAGATTAGTCAGTGCATCATAATATAGATACATGGCACATATAGTCTATACAGATCATGGTTCAGTTCCTGCTGCAATCGTTCCTTATAATCTGAACGAGAGAGCATTTATTGGCTTCACTAACCACATAAAGGGGGCACCTAAACTATGTCCTTATATTAAGGCTGAAGCATCTGACCCTGCTAAGTGGGATGATGCTAACTACGAGCCTGTATTAGTTGGTGGAGAACCAGTTGATCCAGACTACCTACCACCTTATAGAACTGCACCCGGACTTATAGACCTACATCCTAATGTACTAGAGAAGAATAATAGTGCCACAGTACAAGAAGGATTTGATATTACCATATACACGCTAAGAAAGGATCCAAGATTCATAACATATGGAGAGATAACAGAGTCTAATTATAGAGAGTATTGGAGTGAGGTAAATAGAGTATCTCCACAGGGAGAGACAGAATATCAGTTTGCCGAAGAGTATGATGGTAGTCTAAACGGCTGGCCTGATTCTGGTATGCCTCCTTATGACTTCTCTATATTAGAATATCCTGCTATAGGAGAGAGTCTATGGGAAGATATTGAGGATACTCAAAAACATAGATGGTACAGATATCGAACTGCTTATTATGACAATGACGGAGATCAACAAGTAAGCGATTGGCATCCTCCTATTCCAATAGGAAGGCAACCTGGTTTATTTGTTAAGGTAAAGAATATTTTTATAAGGAATGGCTTAAAGGCTGATGGACTTGATGTCTCGGATATGCCGGCTACTCCTCCACCTATTACTACGCTTGGTGCTCCTAATAATAGTCCGGCCGGTTGGGAGGATAATTTCGTAACTACACCTGTTACAGACTGGCTTTGGGTATCTAGAGCACTAATAGATGTAGAAGGAAATATTAATACTCAGGTGGGATGGTCACAACCAGCAGTTGTTTCGGATGATGAGAACCTAACAAGATTCCACGTTTCCGGTGAACCTCATCCAAAAACAATAGTAGATACAACTACAGATGCTTCTGATTCTAGTCAAGGTGATACAGACTTAGTTTCAGCCGGATGGGTACAGCCTCTGGACTTTGACGTAACAATACACTTTTATATAGCTACTAGAGTAGACTTAGAGGGTGGAACGTATACTGAGTGGAAGGTTGAAAGACTTACAAATGAACAAGAAGATATAGTTGTTACTAGATATAAGTTACTTCCGTTGGTAGCTGATTGGGATGATCCTACTTGGGTATCTAATAATAGACCTGTAGGAGTTGATCCTTCAGATCAGGGTTGGGTGGTTGATTTACAGACGGAAACTAACTTCCTTGTTAACTATATATCTATAGCGATTCTATATGCGAACAGAACGATAAAAAGTAACTGGTCTGATCCTAGACCCTATACTTCTAAAGATACATATAATGACTATATCTCTATTCATCCTGATGATGGTGGGAATATAGATGATACCGAGGTTGAGTTCAATGTCTTTAGAAGTAGCTTTACGGGTGGAGCAGAATCACATGATCCTGAGAACATTTGGTTTAGAGCGCAACTTATACTAGGACTAAATGATCTTGTAGATGATGCGACTATAGCCATAGCCTATGTTTGGAAGAAGACATATGACGGTGGTGCACAGATACCAACTCCACCTACAGCAGGTACAAATCAGGATATAAAGATAAACTATTCAGATGTAACTGGAAGAGCTATCTATGAAGTAACGATGACTCTCTCGGATGCAGGAGGTTCTACGGCTATAGCTGATGCTATAGCAGCCGGAATTATTGACAGTGAACCTGAATGGGTGGAGCAAATGTCTATCACAGATATGGTAGATGGACTAGATGGACGTACCTTATCATTCTCAGCTCACCCTGCTAGTTTCATTAAGGATGGCGTAGGATCACCTTATGAATATCTTCCTACTCGTATGGGAGTAACAGTAGTAGGAGACAATATAGATTATGACGATCTCGAATATTATCTTCTCGATGCTGGTGGTGATATTACTGATGACAATGACTGGATACAAATTACAGCAGAAACAAACAATAGAAGCAGTACTCCAAAGAGTACATGGTTTGAAGGAAGTATACTTTGGTTAGCAGGAGGATTTGATGATGTAGCATCAACAGATATGTTTTCTGCTACTAACGAGAGATATGTAAAGGCTGTGATTCCTGCAAGTGGAAGTCTGGCTATGATGGAAGACTGGACGATAGTGACTTTGTTAGATCCTCAGTCTATAGGAGCAGGAGAGAATGGTATAACTATTAATATTGATGATCCTAGCCAACAGGTAAAGGTAGATGAAGCTGGTGTTCCTATTAGTGGGGAATTTGACTTTATCTTCAATATCCGTCTTACTGAGGGAAGTACTATCAAAGCAGCTAGTACTTATACTTGTGTAGTAGAAACTATTTCAGGAGCATTAAGCAGTGGAGAAAATGTTGCTATTACTAATGTAAGTGATGATAAGAGAGTAACTGTCGACAATACAGTTGTTCCGTCTTCTGTAACTATTACTAGAGCAAGTACTACTGCAACTGTTACACACACGACTCACGGCTTAGTTACTGGTAATAAGGTTGTAATAGCAGGAGCAAATGAATCAGACTACAATGGTACATTTGTTATTACATACGTAGATACTAATACTTACACATATACAGTATCAGGTTCTCCTGCTACACCAGCAACAGGAACTATTACTTCATCAAATATACTTTGGGACAATACACAGTCTAATGGTAAGTGTGCTATATACTTAAAGATTACTTATAGTGGCGCAGACTATTATCGTTTTATAATGCTTACTAGTGTTCTTGAACCTTACGGGTTTAGGGCAGTAGAGATAACTTCAGATCGAGGAACTTTTACATTTGATTATAGTACTGATGGTAGTAATGACATAGTTCTTACAGCTACAGTAAATAGGTATGCTGACGGTGCTCCTCAGGATGATAGTGGGAGCTTTAGTTTCCAGTGGAGTAGTCCTAGTGGAGTATATACTGGTAGCTTTGCCTCAGTACAAGAACAGACTGTAACTAGAGCAGATGTTACTGGTTCCTGTGTAATGAGATGTACCGCTACAAACGGGCCAATAGTCTATACTCAAGATGTTAGAATAAACGATGTTCCTGATAATAGACTATTCCTATTATATTCTACAGAGCCCTTGACTCCTAGTCCTAATCCTCCGGGTCTGGATTTCGATCAGTATCCTTCAGGAGAATGGACTAATGTAGCTACTAATGCTATATGGGTTTCAGAGAATTACAACGGTGGACTTACGGGATCTTGGAGTTTAGCTAGAAGAATCGGAAACAACTATGTAGAAGTATACAGTACAGCGGTGTCGCAACCTGCACAAGCTAGTGGAACTTATGACACTTTCCCTGCTGGTGTATGGGCTATAACAGTAACAGGTGCCTTGTGGTACTGTAGATCCTTTGATTATGGAAACAACTGGGAGGGGCCTTTTCCAGTGGCTCAAGACGGATCAATAGGAACGGATGGAAATCTCTGGTACACTATGCAGGGTGTAGTTGGTGTTTACGACATAGACACTACAACATGGGTAACAAGTTATAACACTTCTGACGACTACATATTAGCCTCAAATGGCGCTGGTACTCCTGGATTACTTGCATTCGGTGCAGTAGATGATCTGTACTTATTCAGTGATGGTGCAATATTCTATAAAACACTACACGATACGGGTACTCCTGACTATAGATGGAAATGGACGGGATACAATATAAAAGGAGCAGATGGTAATGGAGATAACGGATGGGGGCCTGAGTATGAATTAGTATCTGACGGAGCAAGAAGAGTATTAAGATTAGTTGCCTGGGTAGGAGGCACTGGTGATACACCAACAACGAATATAGGAAAATATGTTGGTGATGGTGGTATGTTTACTGATGTAGCAGATGGTATTGATATACGAGGAGCAACAGGCCCAGGATATGATAATGTAACAGATGGCGGTGAGGTTGTAACAGGCTATAAGCAAGTTACATTTGAGGGAGTTAATGGAGCCAATGATAAGATAATACAAATACCTAATGGAATAACAGGAGGAGGAGTTACTAAGTTCGTATTTGGAGCAAAGGTTTTCTCTGCTGACATAGAAGCTAATCATGCGAGTAAGGGAGAAAGCTGGTGCTTACATATGGACACTGGATTAATCTCTGGGAAGTTCTATATAACTGGTTCTGTAAGACTTAACTTATCTGTTCTTAGTGGGCTGATCGAGTTTCATCTTTACTATGCTTCAACGAATGTAAATGATGCAGACTGGGCAGACGCTAGTAAGAAGATAATACATCAAGATTACATAAACGATCCAATTCACTCTACGGTAGTTGCGAAAGAGATAGCCTTTACCTACGTAGAACAATCAGCAGGAGTTATAGTACCTCTAACTGCTCGATATTTTAGATTGGTTCCTTACTCAGCTTCCGGTTTAAATATTGATGTTAAGAGAATAACAATGAAAATAGAAGTAATTACATAGACAATGGCACTTAATGACGACATAAAGACATTTGCTGCTCGTATACAATACAGGCTGATAGAACTGAGTGGTACTAGATTGGATATGGAGAGAGAAGGGAAGAAAGGGCATAAATCATATAGTAGGAATTTATATGACTGTAAGAAACTCTGGTCTGTTCTGAGAATAGTATTCTCTCCTACATATTCTATAGTAGATGAAGACGATGCTCAGGTCTATAACTTTCTTGACTGGACTGAGGAGAAGATATACATCTTCATAGATAGGGTTACCTATCTATATAGGCTGAACATTGTTCCTTATAGTATGATAAGTGGGATTGATTATACTATAGTTACAGGAGAAACAGTACTAGTCTCTGGTGCTCTTCCAGATGGAGGTGCGCCCTCATGGATAATAGCACAAGATGCAAGCGGAACGGCCGTTTGGATAGAGTTTCCTACTATCTTTCAAGCACCTACTGAACTAATATAATGGCAGCAACACTAACAGAAGTCATATATCAATTTAGGTTTCATTCACTGAATGAACTAGATACCTCAGCTAAGATTTTGGTTCAGGGTGAGCCAATTGTGGGTAAAGGAGTTATAGATGGTGTTACCCGTTTTAAGTTTAAAGTAGGAGATGGTACGACAGCTCTTCTGAACCTTCCTTATGTGAAGGATATGACCTTTGACGAAGCTACAACTACTACGATTGACTTAGGAGGAATTGTTAAAGGTGAACAGTTACAAGGTCAACAAATAACTACTATTCTTAAGAATCTTCTAACCCCGTACAATCCAACGGTATTAGATAGTATATCATTAGATACATCTATTATTGAGGTAGGAACTCCATTTGATGGGGCCTTAGTAGTTACGGCTAATATGACTGATGAAGATAACCTAGCAGCAGGTAATGCTGCGGTTCTTTCCTCTGATCCTGAGATATTTACTAGTGTTGCTAAAGATCCTAGATTAGCAATGCAGGTAAACGGAAACAGTTACGTGTCAGAGAACCCAATAGATATATCAGTTTCCTGTTCAGTACAATCAACAGGAGGAGAGACTTCTAGTAAAGATTCTTCTCTATCCTATGTAGCTCCGATGTACTATGGTGCTTTCCAGGGTAAAACTACTCTTGTTCCGAATGACTTAGGTAATATGACGAAGATATCGTTGACAGATATAAGTGCTACTTATTCCTTTAGTTCCGGTAGAGTTTTCTTTGCTATATGTAATAAGATAGCAACTCCGTCTACGTTTGTACACATGGATAGATTTACGGGACAGGCGTTATTAGGAATGGATATGACGTATCAAGGAACTATAGTAAAGAATAACGGTTATATAGATTTAACATATAAGGTATTTTATAGTACCTATGAATTTACAACAAACGTAAAAGTAGGAATATGAAGCCAGAAGTAAGTGGGCCAATACAAGCGATAGGTAACAATCCTCTTATCCCTACTCATTCAGATGAGAGAGGAAGAGGAGGTTATAAGCCTGTTGATACTTATACTGACCTTGAGAATCTTCCTTGGGAAAAGAGAAGAGCACTCATGCTGGTAGGGGTACGTTCATATAGTGATAGTAACCCTGCTTTATTCTGGCTTAGATCTCCTTCTAACAATCAATCAGATTTAGAAGATAACGATAATTGGGAACTGGTACAGATAGGTGCTCAGGTAATAGGAGGCTTCATCTATAAGGGTTCTTTTAGTGCTACTACTGGACTTACTAGTACTGGCTATACGCTACAAGATGATCCTTTGATTCCTACTGATACCGTCAATGGAAATTTCTTTGTCTGTCAAACTGCTGATACATATGACTTTGGTAGTGGTAATATAACATTCCTATTAGGAGATTGGGTAATATGGGAAGGGACTAGGTGGAGGAAACTAGATCAAACTAGTGCTGTAGATTGGAACGTGATGACGGGTATTCCTCAAGTACTACAGGATATAGGAAATGGTACTATTAATGTAGCACAACAGTCTGACATTACTATCTTACAAGATCAACTAGATACAATAGATATTCCTGATGTATATGATACTATAGCAGGACAGGATGGAATAGCTAGTATCAATGCTATAATGGCACATACCTATTCTAAGAGTGCAGTAGACACTCTTATATCAAACCTAGATACTTCATTAAAGTCGTGGACTGCTACTCAATACTACGTTAAGAGTTATATTAACAGTCTTGAGCTTGAGTTAAGAGGATTGATTTCTGGTGCAGCACAAGGTATAGTAGGACAATATGCTGATATTACAGAGAGAGACGCTGCTGCTGATGTAGAGAATGGAGAAAGATGGATAGTAGTAAGTACAGCAAAGGTTTATGCGTTCACTGGAGTATTTGGTCAGTCTGGATCAGGTTATTGGGACTTTGTATATGATTACTTAATAGGAGCTGGAGATGTTTACAAAGTAGGTACACCAGTAGACAACCAAGTAGCTGTTTGGACTGGTGACGGAACTCAAGAAGGAACAACAAGATTTACTATAAATTCAGCAGGATTAGTTATATTTAGTTCCAAATTCAAAATAGGTGATGGTTTTGCTGAGTTCTCTGAAACTAGAGGCGACAGTACTCCTATATTAAAACTTATTAATACTAATGCTGCTAGCGGTACTGTTTTAGAGATGGCCTGTTATCATAATGGAGCTAACTACTATCTTAAAATTTATGGGAATACTTCAAGACTTGACTTTGCTATCAAGGGGGACGGAACAAAATACTTAGGCCCTGTATCTGCTGGAAGTCCTGTTACCGGTACAATCTTAGTTAGAAATGATTCATCAGGATTCATTCAAAAGATTGGTCTTTCTGGTGGAGGAGCAACTAACTTCTTTAGAGCAGACGGCTCGTGGGCTAGTCCTATACCAGCAATAGCTACATTAACAGATGCTGCAACGGTGGACTTTGACTGTGGTGGCTACGATACATTCATAGCAAAGTTAGCTACAGCACGTAGTACGTTGATACTAGACACATCTAACTTCGGAAAGTTAGGACATGTGAATGTAGTAAAGACAATAGCAGGAGACTGTACAGTAACAATAAGTGGTACAGGTTATAAGTTCGTAGACATAGATACTAAGGCTGCACCTGCTGCAAGTATAGATATAGTAATAAGTCAAGCTGTTAACTTGCCGTTTGAATTTGACTTTATAAATTCAGGGGATCCTGGAACTTTAGGTGGTGGAGATACAGTTATATGGGTAACTTCTAAATAAGTAATGATCTTATGACATTATCAAGACGAAGGTTACTAGGAATCAGTACAGAAAGCACTTTAAACAATGGGGTAGTCAGCTATTGGAAATTTGATGATTTATCTGGTCCTGCTATTGATTCAGCAGGTTCTAATAATGGAACGGTAGTAGGGGCCACACAAGGAGCAGCCGGTAAAATTGGAACCGCTTATTCTTTTGACGGTAATGATTATATTAATATAGACAATGCAGTTAATGATGTGGCAACTGATACGGAAGGTACTTTTGCCACATGGGTACGACCAGTAGTTGCTTCGTCAGCGGGAAGGATATTTGGATTTGGTGACACTAACGCTAATGAATTTATAACATTTACTAATAATGGAAATGCTCAGGCTGTCATAGCTTTGACAGTTGCTGGTGTCACGAAGTTTAATATTAGGACTACAACTACAGCATTTACTAACAATACGTGGGCGCATGTTGCTGTTGTTCAAGATGGTATAAGCCCTATTATCTATATTAATGCTATAGCCGTACCTCTAACAGATGTTATCTCTGTCGACAAGACATTATGGTTTGTTGATGTGAGTGGAGTTGACACAGGACGTCTAGGTTCCTTGAATTATAACAGTGGTGGTGAAAGCTTACCTTATGTGGGAAATATTGACGAACCAGGAATATGGAATAGGCCATTAACACAACCTGAAATGACAGAACTATATAACGGAGGATCAGGATTAACTTATCCATTTTAAATATAAAAACATGAAAATTTCAGAACAAAACGAATTCAGAGAAAGCATTAAGAAGAGGAGGGAAGGAGGGATTAAACCTCCTGAGATGTTCTTGGAAGATTTAGTCTCAATAGACTTAGACAATTACATGGTTAATTTCCGAAACTCATTAAAAGAGATTCCATTATTGGATACTTCTGATCCTCCTAAATCTATCAACAACAATGCAGTTCAATATCGTTCTCAGATAATTCGTCTGATTGGGATAGTGTCTAAATACAAGGATCACGAGTATATAGAGTTTGTGTATCTGTGTGTTAGAGCGTTACTTGGAAGAGTCAGTAGTCACAGCTTTCTGGAGATTAAAGATGGGAACCAGGATAAATGGGAAGAGCTTGTTAGTGGTCTTGTACCTAAGATATTCGAGCAATTGGCTGAGACTACTCCCGAAGGGAAGAAAGAATATAACGAATTACCGTAACTTGATTATTAACATTTTATATAGTATATTGTAATTGATCTTTAATTAACTGATCTCATTGACATGAACGAACTATCTGACGAAATGCTTACAGTAATGGGAAAGAGTAAAAGAGACAGATGGAGAAGACGAATAAATGGGCATGGAGATACTATCTGGAAAGGATTCACAACTCTTGTTACTACTCTGGCTGTATTAGGAGTATGGAATATGAATGGGACACTTGCACGAATAGAAACAAATCAAATTAACTTCATAAAGGTTCAGGAGAAGGAGCATAAGGAGATTAGAGATACTGAATTTACAGAGGAAGATGGTAAGGCTCTTAAATCGGAACTAGTTATAAAGATGCTTGAGGGCAGACAAGATGGTGAGGAGTGGGCAGATGCTAGATATGTAAGAAAATGATTGTACACTATAGAATATGAAAGTATCTAAGAATTTTGACTTGCGTGAGTTTGTTAGTCCGGGAGTATATCGGAAATGGGGAGATAGCAGTATTTGGTTTTTAGATCAGAGAGTAATTACCTTGGCTCAATTTATACGAGATCGTTTTAATTACTCAGGAATGATTTGTAATTGGCATTGGTGGTATAAAGGATGTGGGTTTCAAAAATATCAATATAGTGGGTTCAGGTCACCTTCCTGTACGATTGGAGCTAAGTTAGGACAGCATAGATTTGGCCGGGGGTTAGATTATAAGATGATGGGCAAACCTAACAACGGAGCTGATGAACTCCGGGAAGATATTGAAGGTCATTTTTCTATGTATAAGGAAAGAGGATTGACTACTATTGAACATAGAAACTTTGCACCGACCTGGTGTCATATGGATACCAGATGGACGGGTATAGATGAACTATTTATCGTGAAGCCATAAAATGACACTAGCGCAGCTAACTACTTTTGTTAAGGATATTAATAGATACCTTAAGACGTTTGTGAAGCCGTACAAAACAGTGACGATGTCACAGACTCAGGATGTAGCTGGAAATGTAGCTTATACTGGGTTTAGTAAACTTAATACAGCTTTAACATCCGAGGCTAGATGGGCAGTAAAGAAGACGTTAGAAGACACGACAGAAACATGGGCAGGACGATATGCCTTTGATGAGATATTAGATGACTATTTAAGTCTAAGTTATAGTTAATGTTACAACGACCGGGGCATGTAGATGTTAGTGTACGTAATCCACGTGGAGTGATCTACGGAGAGGGTGACGAGAATACTGATGGAAGTTTACGCTTTGCGGATTACCTGGGTGCAGGAGATACTGAAATATTACAAAAACGTGTAGGTGGATCATGGGAATTAGCGGCTCTTAGAGCAGCCAATTTTTTTGGAGAATTTGGAGACTTGGTATCTGAGCAAAATCCTGATGCAGTTAATGCAATTAGAGTGAAAGCAACCGGTTCT
>LAZR01000125.1_pt1 | contig 100743 bp, 155 predicted proteins | sample 329461 | NCBI WGS metagenome assembly LAZR01 (sample SAMN03002196, study PRJNA259156) | marine sediment metagenome | biome: sea floor; feature: Hydrothermal impacted sediments; material: marine sediment; isolation source: Loki non-amplified sample from Loki's castle hydrothermal vent sediment ... | reverse complement strand
TCTTAGGCCGAACTGAGGACACAGCCGTGTTCCAGAAGCGCTCGGGAATACCAGCAACCCATTGCAACTTTTCGAAATCGGAAGCCGAGTAATACTCAGGAGGTCGTTGTCGTTCCCAGGGTGCGCTCATGGTCATCCTTTAGTGTGGTGCAGGAGAAGTCGAACTCAACGCTCCTGTGTCTCTCCATGAGGTGCATCTCGGTCTGGTAGACCCGATTCCTGTTATCTCGGCTTTCAGAATCGACGAAGGTAGTGGCCTTTATGCGCTTCTTTCCGCGACTGGAAACTGTAGCCTCTACAGCAACCTTACGAACGTGCGCAAGGTTGCTGAGAAATTGAAAAACGTCCTGCTCAAGATCTCTCAGGGAACTCATTTCTCTTCTCCTAGAGCTTCGATTAAGAAATCGTACACTTCTTGCTGCAATCCTGGGTTCTTAGACTCTCTGTTGCCTGCAACATTTAGTGTCTCAATCTTGTACATCTGGAGAAACTCTCCAAACAGATGAAAAGACTCCTCGCTAAATTCCTCAATCACCAAGCAAGGCTTGTTACTGTCCTTGCACATTCGTCTGGTGGTGTGCGAGCCAGGAGAGGAGACTCTCCCGAAAATGACAGTGGCATCAGAGTCTACCACATTGTACCGGGTTCGGGGAGCGTATTCGCCAGAAGCCAGCTCGCCTACATCGTACATTTTGGCGTATTCGGGATGATAGCCGTCTTCGGTCTTGAAGCCAAGGGGCATCTTGCCTCCTGTGGGAATACCCAGATATTTGGCTGCCTCTAAGCCACCTAGGTCCGCCCCGGACTGCGCTCCTGATATGATCTTCTTCAGCATTACTTCTCCTGAGATTTAGCCTGCCGCATGCGGCTGGCAGTACGCTTATGTTCCGCTTCAATCTTGTCGATGGTAGCCGGTCGCCCATCAAAGAGATACTTGGTGGGGTTCATGGCCTTGTCACGATCGAAATTGCCTTTGTTGTGGAAACCCCATTTTCCAAAATGTTCAACATAAGATACAAGACTTGTAACCGCCTTACGTCCCGCGATTTCCCTGGAGTAGAAGCCGTCCCAGCCTCGCCCGTCCGGCACCTGAACCTTCTTGGGATTGTCCCGGAAACTCTTCATTCGGAAGAACATCGAGATGCCAGCCGCCATGCCACGTACCGAGGTGTATGGGTCGATTACTTGGTTCTCGGTTCGTTTGCCACGAGGCGAGTGGAACTTGGCGTTGTAGAGGCAAATTGTACCCCAATTCGGGTACATTTCCATAATCTCGTGAAGACGGTAGAAGAAATGTGGATCGTGTAGGCCGTCGCTATCGACGTGATAGAGGTACTCTGGTCCGTCAGGCCCAAAGTCCTCATCGAGCCAGGGCTTGAAGATATCCGGCTTGAAATCACCCAGTACGCTCTTGGTAATGTTCGAGCGCAGGTTCTTAACGCCCCGCTTGCCACCCCTGGAGCGCTCGTGCCGGTACACCCGGTCGCAGAACTGCGCCAGCCACTCCTCGTCATATTCGTCGGAGCCGTCGTCATGGATGTACAGTTTCGCTTCCATCTTGTGGCGGTTCGTAGCCCCGATGCACATCTCTGCCGTGCCTCGGCGATTGTAGGTAAGAGGCGTGATGAGGGTCTTACGGGAGAGTGCCTTGACAGCTTCGTGATCGTAGTCAGCGAAGTGCGCAACAGCGTCAAACGGGACAATATATCCCGGCGCATTTGGATCAAACGGAATGGCTATAGACTTCACAGCTCGGGAAGGTGCCGGATTTTTTGGATCGGGTCTAATTGCCATTTCGGTTGTTTTTCCTGTGAAGGGCTAGTGTCAAGGCGAAGACCTCATCTAAGTCGTCTCCCGCTGCGACTACTTTAGGGTAGCTGCGCATTTTGGCGGGAAAACGATTAGTGAAGGATGCTACGGTTGGCACCCCCAATGCTGCTGCGATGTGGAATCCTCCGCTGTCCGGTCCCACAAACAGACGGGAGCATTGAATCTCATTCGCCATCTTTAGCATGTGGGAGCGCCCAGGCTCCATGTGGTCCTGCCCCACCATCCTCACGAGAGGGTGCTGCCCGTGGGAATCCATGAACTCCATGAAGCGCGAAATGACCCTGCGCCCGGATTCCCATGCCTTGTTGCGGGGCTCCTGTGGGATGTGGAAGGAGATATCGACAGTGGGTGGGGCCTTGATCTCAGGATGGGAGATCTCCGGGTAGCGGTCATCCTCGGTCCTTACAGGACACATTGTGCCGTCTAGGTAGAGCTTGGGTTGCCTGCGCTCCAGAGTGACACCGGCAGCCTCCGCAAAAGCGTCGATACCGTGTTGGCCGAAGGGTGCTCGCTCGATTACACCGTGTAGATTTACATGCACATCATACCCCTCGGGGGTAGGGTCCCAGCAGCCGGTACGAGTACAGAGAATCTCATCAATCAGGGGGTGATAGAGCATCAGGTCGTAAACGTGCCTGTGGGTCCGGTAGGTAATGTAACAGGGGGCATACTTATCGTGAAGAGCCCGGAGGATGGGCTCTGTCATAAGCATGTCTCCGGCACCACCGAGACGTGTAAGAAGAATTCTAGTCACGAAGAGTGCCCACCCAAGAACTTGCAGCCCCGTCAGCAGGAACATCTTCCCCGCTGATAAACTTCATCATCTTTTCCATTTGCTGGTCCCAGCCCCAGTTGGCGGACCATTCCCAACCCCGTCTTGCGATCTCTAGCCGTTCTTTGCTTTGATCCTTGTCCATCCAGTAACGTGCCTTCTCCAGAAGGTCCGGCACGTCACCGAAATTGAAGGTTACTAGCTGGTTGCCTTCCTCGAAGGAAGCAGCCACGTCCGTGTTCCTCTCGCTGAGAGCGAAGCCGCTGGAAGTTAGCAGGCGCACTAGGCGATTTGATGTGATGCCAACAGGGGTATCACCCTCACCCGGAGTACCACACACCATGTTCAGGCAAATGCCGCTGTTGTAGTACAACTTAGAAGCGTCCTCGTGGAAGATCCGCTTGTTGTGATGTACGCGAAAACCGTTACGCGCGAGAGCGGAAATTTTCGCCCGCCGACCACCGTCCCCTTTGTAGTTCGCGGACCCCAGAAACGCAATCTGGTCTGGGTTGGTGCGTGGAACATCAAGGTTCTGTGGACGCCAAAGACTGTGGCGACAACCCTGGTATATCTGGGCGATTCGCCCCTTGAAGCCGTTGTTTCGGAACCAACGAGCGCCCTCTGATCCTGTCAAGAGGATACGGTCACACAGCAAACCGCGCTTCCCAATCTCATCTGGGCGACCCGGAGGACCACAGCCATTACCGCTAACGGAATCAAAGGTAAGGTACGTTGTGTCAGGCAGCGCGTTTACTAGGGCTGTGTAGACGCCCAGTGGGATTACGGTGCCTTTACCGATTATGGTCGTATCGCAGCCCTCTGCCAGGGATGTTACGTAGTTGACGTAAGAATGGCTCTTGACAAGAGCGTTCTTGTTGGTCTCGATTTCTACCCATGTATGTCCCCCGGCCCGAAGACCGTCCAGCACACCGTAGATAGTGCTGCGCTTGTCGTTGAACGGGGCCATGATTGCAACCTTCATAGTCCCAACCTCCTTACATAAGCGTTGATACCTCTCTGTAGGTCGATGAAGGACTGCGTATAGCCCGCGCGCCGCAACTTCGTCATCTCGGCCTTGGTGTAATACTGGTACTGGTCTCGAATGTCTTCCGGCGTGTCCACCCATACGATCTTGGGAAAGACTTTGAGGGCTTCGAAGGCTTTGATAGCTAGATCTAAGAAGGGGCTGGATGCGCCTGTACCTAGGTTGTAGATGCCACGCTTCGAGTTGGCAATAGACCAGTGCAGCACCTTCACCACGTCATCGACGTAGATGAAGTCTCGGGACTGCATACCGTCATCGTACTCTTCGTTGTGTGACCGAAACAGTATCAGCTTCTTTGTTTCCTTGATCTGTTTTAACGCCTGGTACACCATGCTGGCCATGCGGCCCTTATGGGACTCGCCGTATCCGTAGACGTTGAAGAACTTGAAGCCTGCCCAGCTCGGAGGTACGATACCTCGACGCTCTAATTTCAGAACATCTAGGTCGAAGGCGTGCTTGGACATGCCGTAGTGGTTTAGTGGCATCAGGTTCCGCAGGTCGTCTTCGTCGTCCGAGAACGTATCCGCTGCTCCGTAGGTGGCTGCGCTAGAAGCGTACACGAAGGGAACCAGATACTCGGAAGCGTACTCCCACAGGTCGTGAGAGAAGTCCGTGTTGAGTCTACGAAGCTCGTGTATGTCGGAAGCTGCGGTGTCCGTAATAGCCCCTAGGTGAATAATGGCATCAATGTGCCGTGGGGCATCATGAAGAAGATGCTGCATGATGTCGTCGGTATCAAGCTTCAGACCAAAATCGAGCCCATCGTGGTCTGGTCGGGAGAAATTGGCGAGCTTATCGACAGAGATCAGCTCGATCTTTTCCTTGTTGCAGCTCTCCACGAACCGGGCTCCGATGAACCCGGCGGCTCCTGTGACTAGGTATCTCATGTCTGTACCTTTAGGGTATCTTGTAGAAGCACGCCTGAATATCGTCCATGCCGTTCCAGTCCCTGGCCTGGAGAGGCTCTAACGAAAGGCGTGCAACAGTAGCTTCAAGCTGGTCCGGGAATACCTCGACACCGTAATCGTGGGCCGCGATGACAGACCCCATGGGGAGATGGTCGGCGTAGAAGTTGAACTCATCGACTTTGTTACCGCCGTCGCAGAAAAAGAAAGTGGGGCGATTGTCCATGAGGTTCGTGATAGCGCCCAGGCACTCCCAGTGATCTTGTGGGGAATTTCGCACGCCCAGGGCGTTGAATACAGGAAGAAGTGGCTCGTGTAGTTCGGGTCTGTTGTCGTAGGTAAGGAGTCTGTTCCCGCGCTGTACCGCGTGGAGGGCCAAAATCACCGACAGTGCTCCGGCTCCTGTCCCGATCTCCACAAAGCGTTGGAGCTGAGGGTTGGACGTAACGATGTCGTCAATGACCTTGTAAAGCCAGTACGTGTGCTGCTGACGCTGCCCTAGGAAGGTCTTGTACCATCGCTCTTGCACTACCGGGTTGTCTCTGTTGTTGGGCCTCACAGCGGAACCGAAATCAAAGCTTCACCCTGCCCGGAAGGTAGGTGTATGTAGAACCAACCCGTGTCCGCAACGAATGTCTTAACAGCCGCCGTTACCCCCACCTGTGCCCTATTCCACGGAGCTTCTTCCTTAAAGTCGTCTGCTAGAATGAAGCCGCCGGGACGCACAATGTCACGGGCAAGATACAGATCGCTGAGGCACCCTTCCTCGCTATGGTCGCCGTCAACGTGTACCAAATCAAAAAGCTCCATAGACTCCGCAAGGACCCGGGCCTCTGGGCTCAGAGAGTTTACCTCATAAGTAACAACAGTAGCCTCTGGGTACTTGTCTCGGAGAGTGTCTGTGGCGTGGTGCATGAAATTTCTCCTACCGCCCCAAGGAGCAAGACCCTTAACGCTCTGATTCATGTCCATACCCACATAGGTAGCTGTCGGGCATGCGTACAAAAAGGCCGCTGCCGCGTAGCCTGCCCGTATTCCTATCTCAAGAATGCGCTTTGGCTGCGTATGCTTGGCAATGGCAGCCTTATAGAGAGTGGATTCGTAAGCATCTGCCTTCCACGTCTTGCCGTCCGGCCCAGGGGGCTCAGACGGGTGAATGAACGGAGTATAGTCGAAAGTGCAACTTTCCGCACTAGCAATTATTTCTTCTCTCACTGTGCTTCTCCTTCAAACCAGAGCATAATTTCGATACCGTTGAGAATCTTATAGCGGGAAGCTCGCGCAGCTAGCTCATCATGTTCATCTAGTTGAACCCTGTGTTCCTTGGCGTCAGCCCATTTCTTGTCGGAGTAGGGAGCTACGAAAACCACAGCCTCCCTTGCTCGACTCAAACATTTTGGAAGCACGATGTCCATAAGTTGATCTCGTGTGAAGTGTTCAATCGTATGCGAAGAGAAAACGTAATCGAATGTCTCCACGTCTTCCTTTAGTATATCATGGACCCGAAAATCTATGGACTTGTCCAAACCCTTTTTGGCCTCCTCCAAAAGGTCCGTGGCCAAAATTGTGCCCAAATTCGATAGGTTACGAATAAGGTTGCAGTGTACTGGGTGCCCCGCTCCGAAAACCCACAAGGAACTACCTTCCTTGAATTCGGAAATGGCCTCGTCGTAGTACCGAGGCGGTTTTTTTTCTTCCCCGCCGGGACCACCACGGTACTTCTTACGGTAGTACGGAAAAGTAGCAGCCTCGGTAGTAGACTCTCTTTCGATCATGCGTTTCAGCGGTTTGCCTGCGTCTTCAGGAATTGGTGTCCACTTCATTTTCGTGCCCTGAAGCAATAGTGAGAATTCTTTCTCTCGGCACTAATAATCCCAGCATCATACTCGACCTCTGCGCCAAGGGATTCGGCAATAATTTCGGGACTTCTAACGTTCATGTGACTACATCGTTTTCGGGGAGGGTCTACATCGAAGGCCCATCCTCTATATTTTGGGTGTGCGTCATCAATGATAAGGAACATGCCTCCGGGTTTCACAACACGGCTAAGCTCTGAAGACCAGATCTTAAACTGTTCTGGTTCTACTATGTGCTGAATGACGGTGATGGCCACAACGGAATCAAATTCGCCGTCGTCGAAAGGAATTCTGTCATCCGGCAGGGCCACGTAAGATGTACCCTCCAGCTCCGGGGCAAATTTGAAAGCTCCTTCGTTAATGTCGGCTCCAACGTAACTATCAGCCCTCTCCATCAGGGCTTCGGCAAAGCGACCCACCCCACACCCAAAATCCAGAACCCTCCCTATACTGGGCGGACAGATTCCCAGGATGGCGTCCTTGAATACTTCCCACTGCTGGTCTTTTACCGTGGTGCTGTTGCGTGTGGATACGTACAAGGCACCTTGGTTTTCTAGTCTGTCGGCCCACCACTGTCGGTTATACTCCGCCATATCCGTAACCTCCCTTTCTAGGTCGGGCAGCATCCACCTTTTCCGCGATGTTCTTAAAGGTGTTTCTGTCCAGACCAAGCCACTGTGCTATACCGTCCATAGTGTCGTGAAACTCGCTCATAAGATCTTCGTACCTTACGGTATAGATATCGGACCGGGTTTCCGCAAAACTGAGCCACTTTTCAACGGCTTCTTTCCAGCACTCATAAGGTGTCATGTATTGCTGGTCTCCTTCGATCCACCTGTTTAGTTGCTCCTGCTTCACTTTTCCGTCCTCTACCAGCTTGATCCAGGGTGTATTATTGAAAACTTTTGGAGAAATATCGCCGTTAATTCGGGATGACTGGGCTAGAAGAGAAGCTAAAACGTCTTCGTAGTTTCTCCACACGTACAAAAACCTTTCGTTCTTCTTCTCGAACAGTTTACCCAGAGGCTCGCCTGAGAAGGGAGGAGGCCATCTGTGGTGTTGGTTTCCCCTCTGTTGCATCGGTCCAAAAGCGTTCACCTCTACGAGATGGCATAGGTAGTGATTGCCGGAGCGCGGGTGGCCGAAGACGTGTATCATAGAAGATGGTCCATAAATTGGTGAAACGGCTCTGGATTTTCTGTTCTGCTTTTGAAGTACATGGTCAAGTAAGTGACCCATTGAGGAAATAACCGTCCGTAAAATGCTTGGGTGTGACCAGAGGTTCTTGTGTACACCACACTAGGAACTTTTTGGCTGAGGGCAACGTAAGCCATTAGTCCCTGTATGCCTATGAACCCCGTGGCTCGGGATACTACACCCATGCCCTCTAGTAAAGAGGTTTTCCCTATCAAATTCAACACATTGGGCTTAGTGAAAGTAGAGTACCTGTTAGCCTCCCCCACAAGTACAAAAGTATGCTTTGGGTACGCTCCGGTCATCCATTCCAATTCTTCATGTATGTCACGATGTCCCTGCTGCGGCTTTCCCGACTTAGGACAACAGGCTATGTAACTCCCTACTGGTTCGTGTTCTGACACAGGGAAAGTAAACTTCGGGTAGGCTGTCACGGGGGCGATTCCTCTGTTTGCACTCACGATTGGGCTGGGTCTGAATCCGGGAGGGTCTCCTCTGACATTAGCTGGACAGGACCCTAGTGTTCTTTTCCACTCCTCGTGGTCTATGAAATTCACGTCTACGTTATGAGAAAGGGAATAGATCTTCTCTATAAGGGGAATACCTTGCTGTTGCGTCTCAGGATCGCTACTGATGCACTGGTTGACAGTTATAGGTGTCCGGCTGGGGTCGTATAGTATGGCGTTGAACAGGAATGCGTCTCCAATTGATCCTTTGCATACCAGATTCCGAACGTCGAGAGGGGGGCGTCTGCTCATAGCGGCTGACCTCCGATCTTCTCCTTAACGTCAACAAATTCACGGTTTTCCTCTCCGAGCCACGCAGCCATGTCACTCGTCGTTTTCTGAAATGAAGAAACAAGGAGATCGTAGTCCACCACATACACGTCTGTGCGATGAGCGGAGAAGTCTAACCAACTGCTCACATGGTGCTTCCAGTATTCATAAGGTGTCACCTCTGGAGGAGGGAGTGCCGAGGAAAAAGCACTGCCCGCGCCTCTCTTCGTTTCTCCGTCTATTTTCCACGCCCAGTGAGTTCCAGCTACGTGAAGCTCTCCCCAGGGAGTATCTGAGAACTCGGTCACTGTCAAATCTGTCCTGTGGATGCCGAACCTACCGGGCATGCGGAGAATAGACTTCGCCACGTCTTCGAACCCACGCCAAATGTAGAGATGTGGCAGGTCGTTTTCCTTGAAGGTGTTGGGTAAGCCATGCAGGGGGTAAGCCATGGTCTTTCGTCCATTTGCTTCGCGTAGGTGTCCCCAGGCCACTTCCCATATACTGGGCTTGTGGATGAAGTTGGCATTCAGCACTGCCATGAGGTAGTGCGTGCCAGAGCGTGGGTGACTGTGAACGTTGTACATTAACTTTTCGGTAGTGCTATCAAATAGATGGAATCCTTGTGGATCTTCTCTATGGTGTGGGTAGCTTCCAGTTCGCTAGTGATGAATTCGGAGGTTCCTGGGTTGTCGTAACCACGTTCCACGTACCAGTTCTTCGAGCCGTTCTTGTCGTACAGTCGCATGTCGTCAATGATAAACACGTCACCGCTGATGTCTCTTTGGGCCTTGATAACGCCCAGCTCCCTCTCAAGAGGGAAGGCAACGTCTCTATGAAGAAGCTCTGCCGTCGTTGCCTCTTTGTCTTTTTCGAATCTGGCACCCTTCTTCGGTACATGGGCGTCGAGCCACCACAGAATGTTTCCCTCAGAGATCTCAATAGCCTCGGGGAGCTTGTCCGCAGACTCTCCGTGAATCAGGTTGATGCTGTCGTCTAGCATCTTACGTTCGGGTGCTCCGGGTGCTGGATCGTGGTGCATTAGACCTATTTCGCCTGCCGATACAATCCACTTGTAGTCTATCTCGACCGCTACGAACTTCTCGATCCCAGACAGATTAGTAGTGGCCCAAGCCATACTTCGACCGTGTTCCAAACCGGTCTCAACAAGCGTCTTCAGGTTGTACTTGTCAACCCAGAGTTGGACCGTTAGAGCGTCACTTCCTAAATATCCCATTACGTTCTCCTTTTTGCGGCGTGATAAGCCCTGAAATCCTCAATTTGCGGTAGACCGGCCTCTTCGATTACCGGAGGATGCGGACCTTCGTACACATACAAGTTACCCCCACTATCGGGTGTAAAGCCCGGAGTCCAGCAGGGATTTCTGCGCTTGTAGTCTGCACCGAACAGCTCCATGCTCTTGTCGGTCCAGTAGGCTTCGTTATCTAGCTCAAAAGGCCGATAGATCTGATTCAACCAGTTCCATTTCCTCTGTTGTGCCTCGAATACGCGACCGGACTGCTGCTTGTATTCAGTCTTCCATTGTCTTTCCTTGTAGTCCTCTGGTGTCAGTAGACTGTAGTGGAACATACCTTTCTGCCCGGTGTCTCTAACAACATTGCGGTACTCAACCCGAGAATTCCAAGAGCAGGTCGGCAGGAACTTGCCGTTTCGGTCCTTGATTTTGTACAGGCGGTGGTGGGTGGAATGCAGGTACCTCTCCATATTGATAAAGAAGAACTTAGCGGGAAACTGGATAGTGTCTGCTGTCGGGTCATTCTCGATAATGTCTCTGGCTTCCTGTAGCGTTTCATCGAAATAAAACTCGTCCACATCCAACATGAACACCCAGTTTCCCGGCTCGTACAGAGTGCTGGCTGCCAGCATATTATTCAATGTCTTGCACTTCCCTGTCGCTATGAACCCGTCGTTTATACAAGGCACCAAGGTAATCTTGTCGCCAAATTCTTGGGCCTTGAGCAGGGTAGTATCATGAAGCTCTGCCAGCAGCGGGGTATGTGCTCCGATGGAAACTATAACTTCGTCACAGAAGCTTAGAGCTTGCTTGATAGACGGACCAATGAAATCCTCAGCGTAATGCGCCCCGATCAGACCTATGATTTTGTTCATATCATGAACCTCTTGAACGCCAACGGGTCTTCCGATCGGCAGGTTTTGACTACAGAACAGTATCTCTCCCATTCAGGGAATAGGCGAGATCGAAACGCTTTATCGTACCCCACCGATTTGGTGTAAACAAAACTGGGGACCTTGGAACTGGCTGCGACGTACACCATCAATCCCTGTACGCCGATGAATTTTTTGGCTCGGGATACAATTCCGATAGCTTCCAAAATTGAAGTCTTTCCTATCAAGTTCGTCACATTATGGCGGGAATAGCCAAGGAATTCTGGATTGTCACCCACGAGAACGAACTGCTGGTCTTTGTACTCCTCGATTAGGGAGGATATCTCATCCTCCCCCACCTGTCTGTGTCCCTCGTTTGATTTCCCGCCACGGGGAGAGCAGGCGATGTAGCTTCCTGTCACCTGTTTCGTTGCGGGGAACTTAAACGGTGGGTGTGGGTTCATTACGCTCATCCCACCCTCTCTTTCTCTTGCTTTTTCTATGGACGGCCAGAGGCGAGGAAATTTCTGCGAAGGTAGACTGTTAAACTCTTCTTTGTTAACGAATTCCACCTGAATTTTTGGCATAAGAGAATAGATCTGCCGGATATGCGGCTCCCAATGGTCTACAGCATTGCCAGCGTAATCGCTGCACTGCTTGATAAGGATCTTCTCGCGACTCGCTAACCCGTGAACTACACAGTTAACGATGTACGAGTCCCCAAGTGTTCCTCTGCACTTAAACGTTTTCATTAGACTTTCCTTGATCGGAACAAGTAGTGAGAATTAGGCCGCTCGGCGCTGATGACTCCGAAATCCTCATCAATTACCGAACCCAGAGACTCGCTTATGACTTGGGGACCACGGATCTTCATGTGTTTACCCATCTTAGGGCTCTGATCTGCGTCATCAATGATGTAGATAAGGCCACCGGGCTTAACTACCCGGGCGATTTCGCTGGACCAGATAACGTAGTGCTCGGGGTCAACAATGTGCTGGAGAACGGTGAGGGCCATAGCGGAATCGAAGCTATTGTCCTCGAAGGGAATACGGTCCTCTGGCAGACCGACGAACTCCACGTTCGGGAGATCGGGGGCATGCTCGAAAGCGCCTGAGTTGATATCGACGCCTACGTAGCTAGAAGCGAACTCCCTAGCCGCCGCAGCAAAGCGACCTACACCGCAGCCAAAGTCGATAATGCGCCCCGGGTCAGTACCCTCCATGGCCTGCCTGAGGGAGTCTCGGAAGACTTCCCACTGGTGGTCATTCACTGTCTTGCTGTTTCGCGTGGACACATATAGGGCACCCTCCTTCTTCAGGCGAGCAGGCCAGTATTCCCTGGCGATGTACGGGTTTTTTCGCAGGTCAGTGCTCATGTCTTTGTCCAATGCTTAATGGGGGTTTCTGGGTTCATTCTGGCCACACAGCTATTGAAGGATAAGTCCACGTTAGGGGTTGGAACGTCGATGAACGTGACTGGGGTATTGAAGGGGTTCCAGTAGCTAAGGTAGCGTTCCATAGAAACTACGGGACGCCCGTACCAAGAGACGTGAGGTGTGCCGCAAGCACTAGCAAGATGTAATGTCCCGCTGCTGGGTCCGATAGCAACTTTAGCCGCAGACAAGGCTCCACACAGGTCTCCCAGACCAACTCCTCTGAAGTCTACCGTACCTTCGATGTACACGTTGTCAGTGCCTCCGTAACAGGCCACAGAATACCCGGCGTCTAGAAGACGTTTGACCAGACCTTCGCATTTGTCCCGTGGATACTCCTTTTCCGGGTAAGATCGTTTGCGGTACTTCTTCGGACCACGGAAGGCGCACATGATGTCTGCAACATGCTTGGGCCTCTCTGACCCCAGCTTCCTCCATTCTTTGGGGTGAATACCGTCCACCTTATCAGCCACCTTGATGGCCTTGAACTCTTTCTTGGCGTGGGCTTTCCAGAACCACATAGGGGTAATTGACCTCGTTCCCGCAGGAGGCTGGAAGGCAGGCTTGGACACTTTGCCAGAGTACATGTCGAAGTCCGGCAAGTGCGGATTTATGATGATCTCGTCCGCAAACTCGTACAAGTATTCGCTGTCGGGCTGTGTCTCCACAATGACATGATCGTAGTCCTTAGCGATGTGCCGGATAGACGGGCTCCACGAGGCGATCTCCCACCCGAACTCTCCTACCCAAGGCCCTGCGTACAGTTTCTTCACGTCTTGTCTCCGAGCATGTAGTCCAGCCTGTGCGCAGCCGTGTCCCTACTTCGATACAGCTCTGTACCCCAGTTGCGAATTCTTGCCACCTCCCCAGGATTCTCTAAGTAGTAGCTGGCCAGTTCTCGGGCCTCCTGTGGAGTCTTAAACCACACCAGATGTTTCTTGTTCTCGAACAGCTTCTCGATTCCGGGGAACCAGTTCACCAACGCGAAACCGTTGGAACTAAGGATATTGTACAGGCGGTTCGAGGTGTACCCTTTGGCGGGTAGTGATATGGACAAGGACACGGGAGACATAGCATACAGGTACTTCTGGTCCTTGGTTAGACCCTCTCTGTTGATGATCTTGACAGGGTGTTCTTTCCTGATCTCTTCGATAATAGGGGAGCGGTTTCCGTGAAACTCCCTGGCACTAATCAACGCCTTCAATTTGTCCGTGTCTGTCGGGTTTGAAGCCTCGAACGCGCTACCTGGTCGTACTATCCCAAGGAACAGGATGTCCTCATCGAACTTCCTTCCGTTTTTGACATCGGCATCGTTTCCGCACTGCGGGAGGTAGTAGGCTGGCTTACCAAAATGCTCAGCGTAGGCATCCGTGAACAACTGGTTGCATACAAACATTTCGGAAGCAGTTGTGCCGGATGTGATGATCTTCGGGTCCCGCAAATCGCACATCCACCACAGTATTTTGGCAGAAGTCTGGAAAGTCGGTGGGGTATTCATGAAGTACACGATGACATCGTAGTCGTCCCAACTCTTACCGCCAGGGGCAATGCCTTCCTTGCCCTTGGGCATCTCCAGCACATCAAAGCCTTTTGCCTTGGCGGCGATGGCTAGGGATGCTTGGATGGGACCGATAGGGAGTCTGTACGCCACTGCTACTTTCACGGCTTGACCAGCTCACATGTGAAGAATCTCTTGTCCGTCTCCAGCTTTCGCAGGGTCCATCCCTGGAAACCGTAGTGGCGGCCGTAATTCTTCCATTGCTGTGTGGCCAGGTCCATGTAGAGAAACGACCGAGGGAAGAAGAACCGCTTGTGGGTAGGGTCTCCGAAAGCAGCATCGGGCCAATTCTCGGCATCCGGTACCTTCCACCAAAACACCCCGCCCTTCTGTACTACCCGGAACACCTCATTCATGGCGAACATGAACTCATCGTTGTCGAAGTGTTCCATGAGGTTATCGGCCTCGACTAGCTCCACGGAGTTGTCCTCGTAGGGTAGCCGGTCCTTGCCGATGTTGCAGATGACATCCGCAGGAGCCTGCATGTCAATGTTGACATAGCCCTTCTTGTGCAGCTTACCGCACCCGATATTTAGCTTCATTTGTTGCCCCCAGTTCCGGGAGGAGCCATGGCCGCTTTTAGGGCGTTAAATTTCGCGTCTGCTCTTTTTTGTGCTGCTGAACGCTGTATCGCTTTGGCCACTTGTTTCGCTCTGTCCGCATTTGCCGCCCTGTTCGCTTGTGCCGCGCTACCCGTTTGTGTTTTTTTAGCTATGGCCGCTTGTGCCACAGCCATCCTTTCAGGAGTGTGCCATTTACTGATGAACAGCTCCTTGGCCTTTTTCTTGAGGGCCAATATATCCTTGCCGCGTGCTTCAGCTATTGGGGTGCTAGACATTCCGTGATGGAATATGAATACGTCTGTACGGATTGCGGTGGTATAGCCGTGTTCCTGTACCTCCATACAAAAATCACTGTCTTCGCCGTAAAGTTCAAACTCTTCGTCAAAGCCTCCTATCTCTTCCCACACAGACTTTGGAAAAACGATACAAAAACCAACTAGCGGGTACTTGACAACCATAAGCCGCTTGTGCTTTGTTTGGAACTTCCTGCAATTTCCTTGCGGCCCTGTAGACTTGTTGGTCATGGGGCCAACGGCCCCCAGTTTGTCATCTTCTTCGAAGCACTCAAGCAGGCGGCTTAGCCACGCTGCCTCTACTCGGGTGTCGTTGTTCAGAAGGCAAATATACTCGGCATCCGAGGCCCGAATAAGGTCGTTCCAGACCTTAGACAGCCCCTCATCGGCTTCGTAGTTGTCGTGCGCCGTCAGGACATACTCCACGTCCTGAGTGTGCTCTTCCACACTAGAGACGCACTCGGCCTCTAGTTCCGGTAAGCCGTATTTGACGATGATGATCTCACACTTCGCCATCACGAACCTCGTTCTTTACGCATCGGGTTCCGTACCGCTTGTTGGGGCCGGACACCTCAATTGATTGCCAAGTGTCGAAATATTCGTCCACGGCCTTATTGGTACCTGGACATCTGGGGGCATTGTAGTCATCGAAGACCATGATCCCGCCTTCCACCAGACGCGGCCAGAATAGTTCAATGGCAGCCTTCGTGGATTCGTAGATGTCCACATCGACATGCACTAGACAGAATCTAAGGTCCGTGAGTCCCTCGGCGCTCTCCGGGAACCAGCCAGGCCAGAACTCCACGTTGTCCCTGTCCTTTAGTAAAGCCTGTACGGCCTCCAGGGAGGTGTCAGCGAAGTCCCCCGGCTCGTGTATGTCGAACTCGGGGTTGGTCGGCGGCATCCCTTCGAAGGTGTCAAAGAGGTGAATGAGCTTCATAGGCAAGTAATCGGCAAGTATCTGGGCAGTTCCGCCTTTATACACACCAATCTCTGCCACACTACCAGTAAGGTCGCGCACCTGTAAACACTGCTTGGCTAGGAATTCTTGCCGTACCTCGGGTACGACGCTATTCGTCTTCCTCATACTTTTCAAGCGAAATCAGCACATCCTTGACGATCTTGCTTCTCGCAACATCCTGGGCCTTGAACATAGTGACTCCAACATCCTCCGTCTCTTGCAACCGTTCAACGATTTTGGCGAGTCCTGACTTGCCGTTAAGGTCCGACTGGCTGCTGTCACCGCTGATGACCAACTTCACGTTGTCACCGAGCCGGGTTAGCACCATCTTTATTTGGCTATAGGTGCAGTTCTGCGCCTCGTCTAGGATGACGAAGCAGTTGTGAAAGGTTCGACCTCTCATGTATGCCACCGGAGCGATCTCAATCACCCCCTTGGCAATCTTGTCTTTAGCTACGTCTATACCCACGATGTCGTTCATCGCGTCATACAGGGGTCGCATGTATGGGTCCATCTTCTCTTCTAGCACACCTGGGAGAAAGCCCAGTTTCTCGCCCGCCTCCACGACCGGTCGAGTCAAAACGATTCTGTTGATGCCTGTGTCCTTCTTGTTCCAAAGATGGCACAAGGCTTGGTACATTGCGAGGTACGTATTGTGCGTAACGCAGTAATCGTCAGTAATGTACAGGTGCTCAGAACTATCCACCGATATACATTGGCACTCGATTTCTCCTACGTACTCTATCTTGTCTATCCTCTTTTTTAGCCCTGCTTCATACTGGCCCTCTCCTTGCAACCTATCAATTTTTCTAGACAATCGAAATAACCTGCGGGGGTTCTTCATTCTTATAGTTACGTTATACGCTCGCTTACCCTGCTTCAGTTTCCCCTTATACGTGTAATTGGGAATCCTAGTGGTTATCTTGGCAAGCCCACCGAGAGACCTAACTACTTCCTGAACAGACTTCGCCAGCCGCTCGCTTGCACTGGAATAACTAATTCCTCGTTTAACCTCTACCGTGCCGTCTGTATCCATAAGCCCTTGCAGTAGGGAGAACCGCTGTTCCACCGTGCCGCTTAGGTAATCGTCAGGTATGAACTTTTCATGGCTTCTTTTGCCAAATAGTCCAATACGCTTCAATTCTACTGTTATGTCATTAGGTGCATTTCTTTTGTTTTCTCGCTTAACTGTGTAGTCGTATACAGAACTGTTTATTTTGTTCAACATGTAACCAGCGGGTAATTCACTCCCCACTATTTCCAGCATTTCTGTGTCCGCTGTGGTCAGGCGCGGAGTGTTGGTAGTAAAAGAACCGTCCCCCAACAAAGCCCCCATCAGGTAAGGTGAGATGAAATGCTCAGCGTGCAGCCCATAGGCTGGCTCGCAAAGTGGTATATACAGCCTATTGCTCTTACTGGGAAGCTTTTTGTACTCAATTAAGTCTTCCAGGCTGACTACTTGGTAACCGTCAGTATTCCTGGCCCAATCAACATTCCACACTTTCCACAAGTGCTCCTTGCAGGATTCTGCTGAGCTTCCATCAATGAATGTGATTTTATAATAGGCTTTCTTACCTTGCGGAAAAACTTCACGAACACGCGCAGTCTTGCCATCAGGGGTACATACCTCGTCCCCTGGCTTAATGCTGCCCATGGTCACCCAGCCAGAAGGCGTTTTTATCCTGGCATGCAAAGGCTGCGCTTTGCCCGTACCTGCGGGTCCTAGTCCGAACGTGACAATATTGTCCTCAATGGTGTCGAGGTATACCTCTTGGTTTTCAGTCCGAGGCGCAATCTCCTTCAAGGAGTTGTAGTTCTGCGCCTTCTTGCGAGGGGTAGGAGTCGATTTTTGTCGAGTCAATGGCTAGTTCCATATCCAGGGAGTTGGTATATCCCATATCGAACGCTTCGCGAGCTTGCTCAGGTGTCCAATTCAATAGCTCAACAGGTACTGCCGTGCGCGGGCGTATTAGGTTAACCTTGATCTTCTTGAACCCGGGTACGTGATTTCTAGCGGCGCATAGTTTCAAGTCCTTAATAGCAGAACTTGCCAAAGTTCCATCAGTCAATGAGTTAATGACATCGAACAGGTCATCCGGGTTGCACTTGTAGGTGGTCTTCTGCGACAGGAGTATCAAGGTGATCTCGTCGCAGCCTGCGGAGATGGCGGGTGCAAGCAGCGCGTTATCAATAGCGCCGCCGTCTACACAGACCAAATCGTCGTTGAACTTTACCGGGGGAAACAGCACAGGAATAGCGCCAGAAGCAACAACGTATCGGTAGATGTCAGGATCTTTTCGCGAGAGTTCAAATACCTTTCTCCTTTGTGTGAGGATGTTAGTAGCCACGGCATAAGACTTGAACGAAAAATCCAAGGTGTGCCGTGGAAACAGTTTTTGCAAGGTGGGGAGCATAGGAGTGTTGTCTACCAAGTTGCGCGCTTGGATGATGCGCTTCAACTTGGTGATCTTCTTCGGCTGCTTGAAGAAGTCATCTGGACCTATCTTGTCGGCCAGGTCCCAGGCTCGCTGAGGGTTGCCTTGCATCCATAGAAGGGTGGCTACAGCGCCTGTGGATGTTCCGTACACATAGTCAAACGCATGCCCTTCTTTCTTGAGGCCAGCCATAGCTCCTGCGCAGTACCACATTTTTGCACCCCCGCCAGACATTACCAAGGCTTTCATGAGGCAAACTCCTCAGCAGTCTTTGTGCAAACTCTCGTTTCCATAGTCTTCCCCTACCGAAGAGATAAGGTCACTCAGATTTTCTGGTTCGCCTTCCCCAAGTGAGTCTCTTAGTCTTCTTGGGGCGGAAGGCCGCGTTTTTGATGTCGAACCCCTGCTCAAGGTAGACAGCGTTTCTCTTGGTCATAGTGCCTATGATAGCACCACGAACCTCGTTCTCCACGTCGTCAACGAAGTCCTTGATGATTGGCTCAGGCTTGCCGTCGTAGTGAGTTCTGATTCGGGAAAACTCTTGATAAAAGTTGTAAGGGTTGGATGTAGGTAGGACATTGTAGAAGGTGTCCCACAAAGGAACGTCAATTCCGAGTCGGGTAATGCGGCGCATGGCTACCACGACACGAACCTCTCCCTTGCGAGCACGGTCCCATAGCTTGTCTCGTTCGGTAGTAGCACCGACTACGTGGATGGCGGTGATGCCACGAGCGTTGATGGCGTCGCTAAGTGCCTTAGCGTGCTTAACGCGCTCGGTCGTAATGAGAATGTAGCGCCCTGCTTCCGCATCTCGTACAGCCTCATCTACAATCAGTTCGTTACGCTCTTTGCTCTTTACCATGCCAGCTAGCATACTTGGCCATGCGGAAAATTTCTCGACTGTGTAGTCCGTGTGGACGTACTCAACCGAGCACTTCATCTGTTTGCTGTTCCCCTCCACCACCACAGGACCCAGGATGTTCTCAATGATTACGTGCAGCTCATTTAGCTTGTAGGGTGTAGCCGAGTTTCCACAGCGGTACTTTGCATTGAATGAGCCTACAACCTTTGCGTAACAGGCTGCCTGAGACAGGTGGCTCTCGTCAACGAACACTACGCCGAAGGAGTCCCGGTACTTTTTGAGGTAGTGTCGTTTCGACGGGTGCCACCACGACTGCCAGGACGACAGTACGACATCTAGACCCTCGATGTTGTCGAACCCAATCTTATCGAGGCGACCGACGAGTTTTCGCCCCGCCATCTTCTCCACGTCCTCTACGTCCGTGTGTTCGCGGATAGTTTTCTCGAACTGATCCAAAATATCCCAAATATGGGAGAGAATCAAAGTCTTTTTCCCAAGGGAACACATGATGTCGGAAACCGTGATGGTCTTTCCAAATCGAGCGGGTGCTTTGATTTGTCCGTAGCCATACTTCAGCCACGTAGCGGCAACCTCTTGCTGGTTGCGGCCTTGCTCGTCGGTCTCTGGCGTATAGAGCGCGGTCCTCATCGTCAGGGGGTGCTCCATAGGAGGAGCTACACGTCGGTCCTTGATCTTGAAGCCAGCCTTGCGGCCGAAAAACTTCTTGATCTTGCCTATGTCTCCACGGGCAAAAGAAACCACACGCCCACCGTTATGCTCACGCCAGAGCTGGATTTCAATTTTGTCTTCTGGATCTTCTGGGTCGGGATCGGGGACGAGATAAGTCCATGCTTGATACATCTCGTCAGTAACGAACTCGACAGGAACGTACACTCGTTCTCTAAGGACGGCCTTAGGCTTCTTGGTCGTCTCCTGTCTTGTCGTCATCTTTTCGTACCTCACCACTTACGACATCACCAGTGACTACCTGTCCGACTATCGGCTTAGCTCGGTGCGTCTCCGCAACATGCTCGCCCATCGTGACCTTCTCTTCGTTTTCGTTCTCATTCGAATTCGTCGTCATCGAAATCATCCCCATCGTCATCGAAATCGTCAGATTCCGAGAAGATGTCTTCGCTCGCGTCCTCCTCCGTGACTACGGGCTCTGTTGCTGCTACCGGCGTAGGCTCTACTGTGCCCTCTACGGTCACATCACCTTCCACTGTTAGTTCTTGCTTGGGCTTGGCCTCCTTGGCTTTCCTGGGCTTACGATCGGGCTTGATGTCCTCGTAGACGATTCCTTCAAGCTTCTCTCGGGGGATAAACTCCAGGCGTGTGCCCTTTCTGTATGTGTGCCGAACAGCGACTCCTTCGGGGGTCTCCGAGACGATCTCAACGTCTTCATCGAGGCAAACAACCTTCGTTTCTCGGTAGAACACCAGAATTTTACCAGTATCAGCCATTACACCTTCCTCACTTTTACGCTCCCGAGCTTGGACTCGTCACTCGGCCCATTCTTCAGTGTCTCTAGCATCTCCTTTAGGGTAGCGATACCAGATTCAACCTGCGTTACCCCACAATCGGGGCAAAAATTGTCTACTTTGGGGTGGGGGCTGTGTCTTACGTAGCTCGTCACCTTCAGCAGCACATCGGGCTTCCTGACCTTCTCCTTGCACTTTCGGCACGCATTTCCGCGAGGACCGGCAGTAATGATCTTGGCATTAATCACTGTCTGGCTCCTCTAGAGATAATACAGCGGGGTTACGATCCGGCCCCCCTTGGGGACGCAGCCCCTCTTCGGGGTCTTCGTGGCTGCGGGCCGGTTGTCCGCAAAACGGGCATTTCATTTAGTCTTCTTTCCAGCTCCCGGAGACGGAAGCTCCTCAATCTCGTGATCTAGGGTGAAGCCAGAGGCTTTAACGTGACCACCACCCCCGAAGCTCTTGGCGAGCTTGCTAACGTCAAAATCGCTATCGGCTGCGACCCGGCCGCTGTACTGGTACTTTCCGTCGTTACGCTTGAAGTAGGCCAACACGAATGGGTGACCCTCGGCAATGCCGTTCAGCAAAGAGGAGATTCCCCAGTGAGAGGTATTTACCACCGGAATGTCGAAATGAATCGACCCGTCAGGTGCCTGAAACGTGATCTGGCGCATCGAGGCCAGCACTGTCTCGCTGTTGTACTGCTCGATGTAGGCAGTGATAGCCTCACCCTTGTCCCGACACTCGCCGAAGGTAATGTCCCTATCGTAGAGTTTGTCGTAGGTCTCGAAGCTAATGGGTAGAGTATCAATGAACGCTAGAACATCTGTGGCGTTAGGCCACTTCCATGTCCAGATGTCTCGGGTCTCGATGTAATCGACATGCCAGGGGCGCTCGACCCCTGGGAAGAAATAGTCCCAGCTCATCCCAGCTCCGCTGCGATCCATGTCGAACTCGCAGAAGTCCAACCCGTGGCACTGGGCCTCGGCAGACTTGTGGTGATCGATCACCTTGAGATCAGTCATCCCCGCTATCTTGACGAGATCCTGACGAGGGAAGCAGAAGTCTAGGCTGAAGGTCTGGTCAGCCTTGGTGATTCGCTTGTACGGCGGCGGCTTGTTGTGTACAGCAGGGTAGTATTCTATCTCCACGTCCTCCATGCCCCGGAAGTACAAATCGGCGCACCACGCGGCACATACACCGTCCGCGCAACGCCCGTGGTAGATTACCAGAACTTTTTTAGTGCGGTGTGTCATCGATCCCTCCTTGAGATTGGCTGCTTCTTCAAGTTCAAAATTTGTCATAATTCTCGACCTATCTGTCATCACCATCACCCTTTAGCACATTCCTGGCTTGGCGGTCCATAAGCTGGTCGTAGTTATAGTTCAGAACATCCTCGATGCGAAGGTCAAACTCTTCAGCAGTCGCGTTCAGGTACCATGCTACCCCGCCCAGTTCACCAAGAACCTTCCGTCTAATCTCGTCGTCCACTATTCCCCCGTTATCTCGGAGAATTTTCTTGACCTTGTTGGCCACTTCTCCTGCCTCTCCGGCCAGTCCTGTAGCAGCATAGAAGATCTTGAGCATCTTCGCAATGTCTTCTCTAGAAGACGAATCCAAGAGAGCCTCTACACCATCTCTGTAGATTGCTGCCCCATGAACCATTTCTGCGTATTCTCGCAGCTTTACGTCTCCATTACGCATCAAACTTCTCTACTCTCATAATGTCAAGATCTTCTTCCAAGATCCACAAGCATTCCCATTCGGGGCGTGGTCGGTCCACCACTTCAAAGTAGGCGTCAATATCTTCGGGGTCAGCAGGCATCCATATTGGCATGCCTTTTGTCCACCCAATGTGACGCCACACGAACTCGTGACCTACCATCTGCTGGGTGCCTGCATTCAGCCCAGAGTGGTCTCTGGGCCGGAATATGGCGCGCACGTCCCTGTTCTCGTACAATGGGTGCGGCCTGCAACCCTCCTCAGTCGCCATCTTCGACCACTGGCTCAGAGGTGGTGCGGATCTGCATGGCCTGATTGAAGGCTCTCACTGTGTGAGTGTGGGTCTTCTGTTCTTCGACCGCAGCTTCCAGGGCTTCAACTCGTTCTTCTAGCGTAGGGGTTTCATTTTCCATGCCCCTTCTTTAGCCTAAGGACTATCTTCGTCCCTTACCAACTGGATGACGGGTGCGTCTGGATGGCTGCCCTTCCTCAGAGGGGTTTTCATGACCGTTACAATGTAACCCTCCTGTAGTCCTCGGAGCTTGTCCCACAGCCGTCCAAATACGCCGGACCGTGCCAGCACCACAACGTGAGAAGCACAGAAATCTTCGAACTCTTCCTGGGTAAGTTTGAGGTGTCCCTCGTCCCCCAGGAACGCGATTAGTGCCTCCTTGACCTGATTAGCCAGTCTGTCCAGGTCTTCGCCTGTGTAGGTGTAAACGTTCATACAGTCTCCTTGGGAAGGTCGTCTCGTAGCCGCATGAAGACCGGGTTCCGGGCAGCGTCACCGAGAGCGTGAGCATCCTTCTGTTGTGTCATTTCGATGATCATGCCGACAAGTTCATCTCGCCGAGTCCAGTGGTCCGCTCGGTTCGCGTCACCCCGGACGTTACAGCGGGTCTCGGCACCGTTCGCCAGCCGAACCCGGTACCGACCGGCCCAATGCTCGTTACGCTTGCCCGCAGTTCCGGGCATCACTTCTAGGAGGATGCCGTCAATGAACTCCTCTTCCTTACGCTTGAGCATGATGGGCGACCGGGACGGAAGATAAGGTGAGTTGAGATCCTTAATCATCGAGCCTTCGTGCTTCTCGCTCATGTACTGCTGGTGCGCGTCGGTAAGCTCCTCGTGGTTGTTGCAGATGACCTGGGGCATCAAGTTCGTAGAAGCGTCCTCCTCACCTAGCGAGGCCACCAGCTTAACGAGATTCGCCCGCCGCTCATGGTGCGGCGTCCTGTCCATAGCGATCGTCGGATCGTACACGTCGAGACTGATGCGGTCGAAAGCCCAAAACTTCAACTCACTCTGAAGCTCAAGCCACATGTCGGGAGTAACCCGCTCCGGGCGGAAAATACCCTGGTAGGTGCCCGTCTTCAGCATGGCTGAAGTCTTTCCCCACGGCGACCTGTACTTCTTGCCACCGTAGGTGGAAAGAGGACCATTGGGTTCCCAATCAGCGTAGATTTCTCCATCGACTGCGCCGTTGACGACTATCGGGGCCAACTCGTCAATGATGTGCTTGAGGACTTCGTTGTACTCCTTGCCGGAGCGGGTCTTCGCGACCCCTTTGCCGTCCGTGAAGACCATGGTAATGCGAAGCCCGTCATACTTGGGCTCGCAAGCTACCGGGAACTGAATCCCCATGTGGTGATCCTTGAACTTTTCTGCGAGGGAGACAGCGAAACTGGACGCTAGGTCAGGCCAGATCTCGCCGAAAGTGTTGACGTTCGCGCCAATCTGAAGGTTCCGGTTGAGGACGCGGCCGTACCACTGAGCCCGATTGGGGTCGATGGCTCGCATGAAGCGGGTAATGGTGTCAATCGCTTCCTGCCCGGTGATGTTCCGAGCGGCAAGCTCATCGAGTATGGCGAGGAAAACGTCCCATTCCTCTTCCATCGAATACGAGTCGCCGAAGATGGCTTTTGCCTTGGGAAGGTCGAGCTGCTTCCATGTGATCCCATAGGTGGTCTTCCAGTCATAAGCCCGCCGAAACAACTCCTTCAAGATGGGGTTATTTGCGGCAGACCGCAGAAGATCCTTCTTCTCAGTCCGCTTGGAGGTGGCTTCGACATTCTCCAGGCACTTGATAGCGCGCTCTAGGTTCTGCATTCATCTCTCTTCGGCGGTTAGCAGAGGAACTTTAGATAAAAACCAGTGCTTCGCTAACATCCGTAATTTCGTATCCCCAGCGTTCGTATTCGATTCCTGCGTTTGCTAGGTTAATAAGCGCCTGGGGATCGGTACCTGTGGCGTCGCCTTCCCATCGCTTGCCGGTCTCCGGGTCGCACTCAAACTTGTTCAGAGTGGGCCACACCACTCTGGTGATACCTGCTTGGATGATAGCCTGCGTGCAATTCGTACATGGAGGACCAGTAAGATACATCGTCGCGCCCTTGAGCGCAACACCCTGGAAAGCAGCCGCGAAAACGGCGTTCCGGTCGCAGTGGGCGATATTAGCGTACTTGTACTCGCGATCAGCGTACAGCGCTTCATCGTCCGGGGCTCCCATCGGAAACCCGTTGTAACCCGTCGTGAGGATTCTCTTGTCCCTCTGGACAACGCAGCCAGTCTTGGTGCTGGGGTCCTTGGACTTCCGAGCCACAAGAAAGGCGATAGCGAGGAAATACTCGTCCCAGTTATCAATGTAGTCCTGCCTGCTAACGTCGTGCAACAGGTCTTCCTTCGATACGGAACTGAATCTAAAGTCACTCATTGTCAAAATTTTCTCCCCAGTTAGGATTGCTGAAATCGTATTCTTCGCCCTCTTCTTCGGGCTGATAATTATCATCTTGCCACTGCGTGTCGAACTCATGCAGGTCGCTCTCGTCCAGGCTAGCCTTGGGCTTACGCCCTCTACGCTTAGGCTTCGCGCTGTTGTTCCTCTTCTTGCCTTCGTCGGACTCGGGGTCGAACTTATCAAAGACCTCCAGAAGGCAATCCAGGCCAACACTCCACGTATCAATGTCGTCATACACCTTTAGGGTTATGCCCCGAGTCTTCGTATCGTATGCTTCGCTGAAGTAACAAGAGATGTCTGAGCCTTTTTGCCCATATTCTTTGTTGGAATCTTCATTGTAGATGCGAATAGACTGGCCCCGCTTGATCTTACGGATCATCTTGCTGGAGAGCTTATCTAGAGCGACAATCACATCAGTGGCCACCATGTGCAGGTCTTCCAGCGTGGTCTCTTCAGTACGCACAAGTTCACGTACACCGCTTCGCAGTCTTTTAGAATGATTGGACATGTCACAACTCTTTAGAGTAGCAAGGAAGAAATTCTCAACTTTTTCTCAAGTTCCTCCCGAATCCTCCGAAGAGGAGATCAAAGGAGGCAGAGATGCCCGCATCGAAACGAATGGTCCGAGGGGGTGGAGACTTGCCCAGGAACCCTGCCCGTCTCAAGAAGAAGTCCGCAGACGCCGCAGGAGCGCCGCAGGAGTCCGCGCAGTTGGAACTAGTACCGGAGCCCCAGTCGGCTTCCGTTCCGGGTTCTGCGCCCGCTCAGACCATCTGTCGTGTCGTGGGCCTCGTCATTACGATCAAGTCCAGCACCTTGAGGGAGTCGGAGGGCAAGAGCCGTGATGGAAAGCCCCCGGTATATCGCTCGGTTATAGGTAAAGATGCCGGTGGGAAGTCCTACTGGATGGCCCTTGAAATGAAGGAGGCCAATCCCCAGAAGGGAGAGCAGTGGGTCGTCCAGGGACGTGAGCGGAAGGCTTTCGGCAAGGAAAAAGATCCGCTACATCCCATTGACGTTACGTCCTTTAAGCCATTCGAGGAAGATTCTTCAGAATGTGCTAAAGTCTCGTCCACGTCAGCCGATACTCTGGTGCAGACCATGGCAGGGTTGGTCCGAGAGCATGGCAACTACACCGTTCTCAAGGCGCTCGCCGAAGCTATCAAATAGGAGCGAACATGGCATCCAAGATCAAGAGCCTCAAAGTGATCGAAATCATCCGAGACGGTGATTATTTCTGGCAGACCGACGCCAAGATCCCCGCCACTATGCAGACCAAGCTCGGGTGGAAAGAGGTTGACGACGGCATTTTCGAGGTCCATCGTCCCCCGCGTTCTGGGCGGGCCGCTTACGGACGCGAGGTCGAGAGTTTCGGCTTCAAAATCAAGCGCACTGAGCAGCAGAAGGTAATTGCTCCTCCAGTCCTAGAGGACGAGGAGAAATCCGAGGGCGAGAATAGGCTCCAGCTTTACCTCGACGCCAAGGATGAGGCTGCGCAGGCGAAGGAAACGTCCGACGACATGCGGGACGAGTTGAAGGATTGGATGGTGGCGCACGCTGCTCCCAAGGACCCCGCTCACGCCGACGCACGTATCGCGCAGATCGGCAAGTACAAGGTTCACAATTCCTGGGTGAACGGACGCGAGACGAAGTGGGACGACCGAGACCACAAGCCGGTTGGCGATTGGGCCATAGGTGAGGGTTGCGCCGACGAGTTGGTTCAGGTGATAATCCACCGAACGGTCACGTTTTCGGACTACGAAGAGAACGGTATCCCGGACGGCTTCGAGGGCAATATCTCAATTGACCCGGATGTTTACGACTTCTACGTGCGCACGGGTGCGGTCCCGAAAGAGATCCACGACACATTCGAGGCCCGGGGTAAGGGTTACTACGGGGTCAAGGTATACGAGACAAAGGACACCTCTTGCACGAACTGCGGATCAAAGGTCGCGAAGACGGCGAAGTTCTGCGGTGAGTGTGGAACGAAGCAGGCATGAGCGACTATCCTGCTACTCCCGAGCTAGACAAGATACGGGCGCATCGAGACACGTCCCAGGCGATAGGGTCATTCATTGACTGGCTCGCCACCGAGGCCCGATTTGGACCGCAGAGCGGAGAAGGTCGTAAAGCGGCAATACGCGCGCAAAAGCTCAACAACTCGCCCGTAAAGCTGTGCTTGTTTGATGAGCACTGGAATGAGTGGAGGCCGGTTGCCCTCAGGATAGAGGAAATGCTGGCCCGGTACTTTGAGATTGACCTCAACAAGGTTGAAGAGGAGCGTAGAGCCCTCTTGGAGCACATACGAGAAGAAGGTTAGAATAAAGACAAAGGGCTAAAGATTCGGCCTGCCAGGCCGAAGAGTAGAATATGCCTCACAGATGGGTGAGGCAGACTGAAGCGTAAGAAAAGGAATCAATCAAATGGGAAAGTCCTATTTCGTAGAACTGGGTATCATTGGGTGGGAGCATATCGAACCTATCATTCTCGGTGCGATACTCTGTAACAAGTCGGTACTCCTCAACGGCATGCACGGTTCCAATAAGACGGAAGGCTGCGCGCTAATCAGCGAAGCGGTCTTCGGCGAGGGAACTAAGTTCGTACCCTACGATACGTCTCTCGTCAATGCTGACGATCTGCTCGGGTTCCTGAACCCGGCGTGTCTTCAGGCTGGAGAGATCGAGTACATTTCCACTCCTGACTCGATCTGGGATGCTACGTCCTGTCTTCTCGATGAAATCAACCGATGTAACCCCTACAATGCTGCGAAGTTCTTCGAAATCGTCCGTGCTCGCACGATCAACGGTCGCCCGACTGACCTTCAGTTCGTGTGGGCGGCTTGTAATCCCCCGGACAAGTACAACACTGCGCACATGGACCCTGCCCAGGTGTCCCGATTCGTGGTGCTGAACGTTCCGACCTACGGTGAACTCTCGAACTCTGACCAAAAGAGGATCATGAATCTTGGGGAGCATGGGGCGGCTGGTTCGCTCAAGCCTTTGCTCGATCAGGCTAGAGCAGCAAGCATCCCCGCTGGACAGGCCAAGGCGATCGAGGCGAAGGTCACCAAGCTCGCCGAGACCATGAACAAGTCTGGTATCCAGTTCTCCGGTCGTCAGGTTCGGGATCTGCACAACATATTCTCGAACATGGATCGCATTTCTCAGGTCTTCGATGGTCTGGAAATCAATGAACAGATTCTCTGTACTGCGGTCATGGGTCTGATTCCCGAGACTACAGGATTGATTCGAACTACGATCGACAGGATGAAGGTCGAGGCGGAAATCGCTACGGTCCTCCACGGGTTCAAGCTGAGCGATCCGGTTCTGACTGCCGCCAACGTGGCTGAACTCTGCAAGGCTAAGATCAGGGATGGTGCAGGACTCGCCGCTGCCATCGCAGACATGCTCCATACTGAGGACGACCCGAAGATGATCGAAAAGGCATGGCAGAACATCACGGCGCGACAGGATATTCAGCCTGACGTGTTCAAAACTCTGCGGCAGACGTTTGCAGCGCGGGTAGCTCTAATCAAGCTTCCCAAGGATGCCAAGATCGAAGACGCTGCGGCGGCGGTCAAGGTAGAACTCAACAACTACGGTCCCAAAGCTGCCCGCTCGGGACGAAAGAAGAAGGCATAGGAGAAAGAGATGACTACCGGAAAACGACTGAAGGAACAGTGGCACAAGGGTACTGATAAGTACGAGGAGGGAAAGACACTCACAGATATCTTCGCCCATGAGGTGGAGAACCCGAAGATGGCATGGTACGTCGATTACTACACCGAAGACCCGGGACGTTACCGGGTGCGCTATCTGGCAGTGTCGCCCCGGAACACGATTTTCATGACTAATGAAAACAAGGACGAGCGCGATCCGGCGGATCTTGAATCATCACAGTGGGGCGGCGCGGACGTTGCCGAGTGGTTCTCTCCCGATGGCTCGAATGTCGAGCATCGTTGGGTGTTCCTCTTCCAGCATGCCTCAGGTGAGGTGTACGGGATTCACTGCGAGGCGAACCGGGTGTTTGCCTTCGGCCCGGCGAGCCTGTCTCTCCCGATGGTGAACCTCTGGGAAGAGTATGTAGAGCATGGCATCCTCGGCCCGGTACAGGCTTGCTCCAAGATCTCTGAGTCGAAGCTCTTCGGCATCATTGAGGACCCGAACGTACAGGGTCAGTTGGTGAAGGCGGGGCTGCTACAGGAGTACCTGGGCGCTCTCGCGGCGCTTCTGGACGAGTAGGGCACGGGGGCAGGGTCCATCTCTCCCTGTCCCCGAGGGGCCTCCAGGTAGTTGTGATTCCTCTGCCGGGAGGCCCCACTTTTCACTAAAGTAATCCGACGGGAGACCGAAGAGTAAAGTATGGCTACAGACTACCTCACGGGGATCAAAACGAAGATCGAGCGGGGCGACCTCAAAGGTGCCGAGCGTGATCTTCATCTCCTCATCACCACTAAGGACTTCATGAGGGTCTGGGGTCGTAATGACCTTCCCGTCCTCTGGGGACATATTTCCCACATTACGCTGGACGAGTCAATTGGTACTGCAAGCGTGAACCTTTATACCGGCAGGCTCATGATCGCTCCCTCTCTTCTTCTGAAGACGGTCCACTCGATCCATGATCTCCTGTTCATCATTATGCACGAGCGCGACCATCGTCTGCTCCGGCGCATTTACCGGGTGGACTGGTTCCGCCTACGTAAGCTCCTCGACTACAATGAAGACTGGTTCGACAAGGTGTCGGGAGTGGTTGAGGATGCCTGGATCAATGCTAGCGTGCGGTCTTCGATGGGCATCAAGTCTGGCTTTCCCGAGCAGTTCTATTGCTGGACTCAGGCAGACATTGACAATCCAGGAAAACCCACTCCCGAGAACCCAAGAACTTCTGGCTTCGATCCAGCTAAGAGGCACAAGCTCGGCGACCCCCGGTCCCCGGAGTTCGCGCTTTTTACCTGCCTTTCTCCCTTCGTCCATGACGACATTCAGAAAGGGCACGAGGGTTTGTACTCGGACACTGACGAACTGCTGAAGGAGCACGGTCTTACTCCGGTCTCGCACCGAACCAGCAATCCTCGTCGCCGCCATCACCGATACGACTACGGGCGATACGGTACCATGCTCTCGTTCCCAGAGTGGTACACTGTATTCTGTGATTGGCTGGAGATACACAAGGACGACCTTGCTCGGCCTGCCCCCGGTACCGAGCACGAGGAAGATTGCCCACAGCACCCAGATAACAGCGAAGACGAAGGCGAGGGCGAAGGCGAGGGCGAAGGCGAGGGTGAAGGCGAGGGTGAAGGCGAGGGTGAAGGCGAGGGTGAAGGCGAGGGTGAAGGCGAAGGCGAGGGTGAAGGCGAGGGTGAAGGCGAGGGTGAAGGCGAGGGTGAAGGCGAGGGTGAAGGCGAGGGTGAAGGCTCTGGTTCGGGTGATGACGCCGATAAGAACGACCCCGCAAAAGGTCACGGACACGGCGGACGAAAGCCTTGCACCTGCAACGGTGGTAACGGCCTGCTCGACGAGCCGATGACTTTGAAGGAGCGCCTTGCCCGGATACCGGGTCTCATCAAGTCGATTGATGAAATCATGAACAAAGCTCTCGATAAGGACATTCGGCGGGATGCCGGGGACAAGGACCCAAACGGCAAGGATCAGCCCATCGAGGTTATGGAAATGTCTGGTCCCAAGGGTGTTAGTTGGGGCGGCAAGGTCCACGGTACAGAGATCGTTCCTAAAGAGATAGAGGATCTTGACGACTTCGATCGTGGGCTCCTCGAAATGGGTGGCTCGACACTGACCGATTCCCATAAGACTGATACGGTACAAATCAAGGGTGCGGTAAAGCGCTACGCTGACGATCTGGTACAAAACATCGCTACCATGCGAGTAACGGACCACAGGATTATTCGACCGGATTTCAACATCCCCGCGCGACCGTCGCGGCGGGATATAATGAGCCTCGGTATGGGTTACATGCCGCCGATGTGGGACCACAACCAGTACCTTGAGCAGAACGAATTGATCGTTTACACGGATGTATCGGGCTCGATGAGTAACTGGTACTCGGTTGCCCTGTACCTAACGAAGCAACTGCGAGAGTTCGGCTGCACTGCCTACCAGTTTTCGACGGTGATTTGCCAGCCTGTTCCGGGTCGCGACGACAACATTTTCTGGGGTACGGGCGGGACGCACTTCAATGCAGTCGCCGCCCACATTAAGGCAAAGGGCTTCAAGTCGGTTATCATCATTACCGACAACTGCGACAACCTGTCTCCTGACTGGCACGAGTTTCTGAGGGATGAGGTTCCCGAGCTATACCTTGTGTTCCTTGAGGATGGTAATCGACCCCCAAACCTCGATGAGCAGAAGTACGGTTGGGGTGGTGGAAGTCGCGCTCGCGGTTTCTTTGGCACCTCTGAGAACATCACGGGTATTTTCGACTCGGATGTGGGGAAGAAGTAATTGTGACGATCTCGGTGTACACGATAGGTTGGTGCGCGTTGGCGCTGTCGTTGGTTTACCTGTGGTACTGTAACTTCGGCGTCAATATTCGTAGCAGGGTTTCAAAACGGTTCACAAAAAGTGTGCCGTTACAGTTCGCCGTCGTGTACGACCAGTTCGGGGAGGTTGTTCCGGTTTGCGGGTATATTCGTCCCGGTGAGTGGCAATGCAACTGCAAGGCGAAGCCGTGTTGTAGCGTCCTTGTACGCATACGAGCAAAGGCGAAGGCGGATGCCCAGCAGCACGACAAGCCGGAGATCACCGACCGCCGTGGGTTGATTGCCGCCCAGAAAGCAAGGAAACGGAATGGAAGTTAAGGCAGGCTGCTATTACAGGCGAGAAGACGGACCGATCGTTAAAGTCCTTCACGGAAACGTGACCCCTTTCTGCGGGCACAAAAATCATCGGTCTGTAGTATACAGGTACCGGGAAGGCGAGTGGCCTACCCCGTCTGAATACATGTCTTACGACCTGTTCGTAGAGATGCACGAAGGCCCACTAGGTTGGGACGAAGCACTGAAGGAGTTTAAGTGATGGCTGAAGAATTGATCCATGGACTACAGCTTCTCGTGGAGGCTGGAGGCAAGAACTTCTTGTGCTGCGCTGAGCACGACGTTATCTATGCCGATGCGAGAATCACCCCGGATAGCATGGAACCCAGTGTAGTGTCCGCTCTGGAAAAGGCCGGGTGGGGCTACGGAGAACACGGGTGGTATCATTTTGTCTAAAGTGGAGAACACGAGAATGAGTGAATACACCCGATTCTCAAACTTGGCCGGGTCTGAGGCTTCAGATGAGGTTTGTACTCGTGAGCTAGAAAGGGCTGGTATCGAGGTGGTCAAACTGCCGGAGATCTGCCGATACGGCGAGCCTAAGACCGTCGTCATGGGGCAGCTTGGACCGTGGGGTTTCCGGCGAACATGGTACTACTGGGTAGCAGAGGGTCCGGGTATTCCGCCCGTAGAGGCTGAGGCTCTGCACGAGGAGCACGGCAAGGTCGTCCGTGTAGACGGGCACTGTGGTGCTCCGTCTCCTCTGGAGTGGTTCAAAGGATTCGCAGTCGGCCACTATCACGTCGATGCCCAAGAGGGTCTGACAGCACTGGCCGAAACCATTAACACATTGAGGAGAGACCGATGAACATCATTAGCCGCGTGAGAGACTTCTTTTCACCTGCAACCAAACAGGTCACTACTGACATTTCACCTGCAACCAAACAGGTCACTACTGACAAGTGGGGCGACCTCTGGCTTGACCCACGCATCACGTACTCAGGAAATCAGCCGGACTTGGCAGCCTGCCAGCGGCGGAATTCCTTTGCGCACAACAAATGTCCGCATTGCGGACAAGAAGAATTGCGGCTGGGGCCGCGTGGAGGCATGTCGCAGAACATTCTGTGCGCAGCTTGCGGGTCTAAGTTCAACGATACTGGTATCTTTGGTATCGATCTTCTGCGGGATTGTACCAATCCAATCCCGGAAATGGACAACACCCCTGCAACACACGACCATTTCGGCACCGTACAGCCATCTGCGCCTGTAGTTCGCCAAGTAAGTACAGGACATCATCACCGACCGCCGTGGAGAAAGAACCCGTATATGAAAGAATCCTAAAGTTTCGGTCAAATTGGCCGATTAGACTAAAGAATCCACAGAGAGTGTTATCTCTGTACTGTAGGGCCGAAAAATCGGTTCGAAAGAAGAAAAGAGGTGAAGCATGCACCACGATTATTCGTGTGCCGTCATTATCGGACGGTTCCAACCCTTCCATAGTACCCACCAAGCATTGGTCGAGCAGGCCCTCAGGATCGCCGACAAGGTTCTGATCCTCGTGGGCAGCTCCCACGCAGCTCGCACTCCCAAGAACCCGTTTACGTTCGAAGAACGGCGTCAGATGATCTTCGACTCGATGGGCGTCGATATCCCTGGCCTGCCCAGCGGACGCATCTTTGTCGAGCCCATCCGGGACTTCTTCTACAGCGACGAAGTGTGGTTGTCCCAGGTGCAGTCCGTCACATCGGAGTACATCGAGGACGGCGAGACCGTGGCACTTTTGGGAGGATACAGGGATTCGTCCTCGTATTACCTGAATCTATTCCCGCAGTGGGAGTATGTGGCTCCTACGACGCTATCAAAGATGGACGCGACACAGGTCAGGGAAGTGCTATTCGATGTGACCCTCGGGCGTACTTGGGGAGACCGGGCCTCTGAGGGGGTTCCTACCATCACGGAAGAGGACACCTTCTCGCACACGAAACATTTCAACGAAATGGTTCCCCATACTACGATGCTGTTTCTGGAGAGTTTCCGCACTACCCAGGCATACGGCAGGCTGGTGGAAGAGTTCCACGCTAACAGGGCCTACAGGGACGCCTGGGAGTCGGCCCCATTTCCTCCGGTCTTCGTTACTGCTGACGCCGTTGTTACTTGCTCCGGCCACGTTCTCGTGGTCAAGCGAGGAGGCAATCCGGGTAAGGGGCTACTGGCCCTCCCAGGCGGCTTTGTAAGATCGAACGAAAGGATCAAAGATGCTGCCCTTAGGGAACTGAAGGAAGAAACCCGCATCAAGGTGGATAAACTAATCTTGAAGTCCAACATTGTTACCAGTGCCGTGTTTGATTACCCTGGCCGTAGTTTGCGTGGTAGAACCGTTACACATGCGTTTCATGTAAGGCTACGAGATGGAAAATTGCCGGAAGTGAAAGGGTCGGACGATGCCGTAGGAGCTTTTTGGCTGCCCCTTGCCGAAGTATTCAAAAGAGAGGAAGAATTCTTTGAAGACCACTTGACAATTATCCAAAAAATGATCGGAGGGGGGCTTTATGGCTAGTGTTGTCAAAAAGAAACCATGGGTCAAAAGAATACCTGAAGACATGGTTGGCAGGCGTTTCAAAAATCTTACAGTAATGTGTTTTTCTCGTAGATTGAAAAACAGAAGGATGTGGAAATGTTCATGTGTATGCGGGGGAGAAAAAGAAGTAGCCACTAGCGATTTGAACAGCGGACATGTAAAATCTTGCGGGTGTCTTGGTAGAGTAAACGCCTTAGCTTATGGAGAATCCTCTTTCAACAAGCTATTCGGGGCGTACAGACACCAAGCAAAAACACGCGGTCTGGGATTTAGCCTTTCCAAGAAACATTTTAGAGAACTGGTAACTAATAGTTGCCACTACTGTGGCATACCACCAAGTAATAGCGTTAAAAAGAAAGGATCTAACGGAGAATTCGTCTATAGCGGTATTGACCGAGTAGCTACCAAGTACGGTTATTCCGTAAAAAATTGCGTCCCTTGTTGCAAAACTTGCAACTGGGCGAAGGGTACCATGAACCTAGAAGAGTTCAAATCATGGATAACACGGATCGCAGCACATAACTCGTAGGACCGCAGAAGCCGGTCTGAAAGGAAACACAATGATTACTGGAATGCTTGAAGACAATTTCATCCTGGCGGCTGACTCATACAAGGTCGGCCACATCAACCACCTCCCGATAGGGACTCGCAAGACCCACACCTCCATGGTGCCACGGAAGCCCTTCGTGGACGAGGAACACGGTATCTTGATTGACGAAATCGTCGTTCTCGGTCCCCAGGTCGTCGCTGCGGTCCTCCAGTCTGTAGTCATCACCGATGCGATGATTGACGAGGCCGAAATCGAAATCACGGAACAGGGTTACGACTTCCCCCGAGCACAATGGGAATACCTTCGTGACCTTGGGTACCTGCCTCTCGACGTGCGGGCGATGCCGGAAGGCACTATCGTACAGCCCGGTATCCCGATCATGACGATCGAGAACACGGACGACCGCTCCGCGTGGCTCCCCGCCTACGTCGAGACGTGGACCCAGGATATCGTGTGGTGTCTTTCGACTATTGCCTCCAAGGTTCGCTGGCTTCGTAATCAGGTGGATATCTTCAACGAGAACACCGGCTGCGACTACGAGAACGGCGAGTACATGATCCACAACTTTGGGGATCGTGGGGCTGGTGGACGAGACGGGGCCATCATGGCTGGCATCGCTCACGCCGTGTTCTTCAGTGGGTCCGACTGCCTTTCGGCTAACCGTTACATCAAGCGGATCTACAACATGGACGGCCCGGTGCTGTCCTCGGTGGATGCCAACGAACACTCGACGGTATGTGCCAACTCTGACTGCGATAACAAGGACGACTCGGCAGCGTTCGAGATGACCCTCGCGAATCTGGAGAAGGTGGTAGAGCGCGCCAACCGGGGCATCGGGGTTCCGGTCCAGTCATGCTTGATCGACACTTTCGATGACGAGCGGTACATCAAGGAGTTCGTGATTCCGAACATCAAGCGGATCAGAGAAAGCGGCGGCAAGTACGTATGCCGCCCGGACTCGGGAAACGCCATCACGAAGCCTATCGAGGTATGCCAGTGGCTTCTCGATGGATTCGGTCCCGGTCGGCTACTAAATTGCAGGGAGTTCGAGATGCTTCCCGAGTACCTTGGAGTCATCCAAGGTGACGGGCTGAAGCTGTGGGACTTCACTACCATCTTCCGGCTTGCCGAGAAGAACAAGCTGGCGGCTAGCAACTTCGTCTTCGGCTTCGGTGGTGGCCTGACCAATGGCTCCGGTCGGGACGACTTCAGCTTCTCGATGAAGGCCACAGCCCGCCAGAACGCTGCCGGTGTATGGGAAGCCATGCACAAGCAACCCAAGACGGACCCGGGCAAGAACTCGCTCCGGGGCCGGGTCGGGGTAATCTCCAAGGGTGGACAGTTCGTCGTATCAGAATACGAATACGGTGAGTATCATCAGGAAATGGTCTCCATCTATTTCGACGGCGGTCTGCTCTACACCCGGGCCTTCGATGAGGTCCGAGAAGCAGCGAGGATGTAGCGTGGGTCTACGTGCAAAACTTCTTTGGATGCTGCTCGGACAAGCTCTACTTCTGCTGTTTGTGTGGGCCAACCTTACACTTTGGGCTGGTGAACTCATCGACGCAACATGTACGGAAGGCAGACTCAGCAGTCACCAAGCAGAGTGCATCAACGTCCGAGAGTGGGACAAATGTCCTAAGTACCGACATGCTCAATCTGGCCTTGTCCGCAACGACGTTTGCGGTCACGGCCCGTCCGGGGCCTGTCAGGCAGAAGTGGGCTATAGAGTCATCGTTCGAGAATGCTCAGAATTCATGCGAAAGTGGTCTCTGAGAGACAATGAAACGTGGGAGCCTATTCGAAAGAGGCTACAGATCTTTTTCTTTGGAAAGAAGATTTAGAGAGGAAGACAGAAATGAAATTTGGATTCGACATTCACGGGGTACTAGACACCCACCCGGAAGTATACGCAGCAATGACCCAGGCTCTAGTAGCGGCAGGTCACGAAGTCCACGTCATCACCGGGGCCATCTGGACTCAAAAAGCAGACGACCAGCTCAAAGAATTCGGGATCGCGTGGACCCACTTCTTCTCCATCACCACCTACCACGAAGAAAAGGGTGAGATAGAGGTCAAGTGGGTCGATGGGAAGCCCTACATGGACGCTGACGCCTGGAACTGCACCAAGGCTGAATACTGCCGGGACAACGACATCGCTTGGCTCATTGACGACAGTCCTGTCTATGGGAAACATTTCGATGACGCCAACATCTATGTCCTACAGCGGGACCCCAGAGCGACCGAGCGCTGGAACATTCTGGGAGCTACGGGGCATCGCTAGAGCGGCGATTGGCGTGTCCTATTCTCGGGCAGCTCGCAATTTTGTGGGAACCTCGAAATCGAACTTGATGTCGGCCTCCGGCGGAACGAGCGTCACAATCTGCCTGAGATCCTCAAGATCCGCATCTGAGAACAGTGCGGCTTGTTTGCTTTCGGTGCCATACAGGGCCATGTCCATGAAGGCGTGGGTCAGATTAACACCAGCGTCTCCCTCTACGTATTGCTGGACCTTCAGCACTCGGGCCTGATCCTTACGCCCGGAACGCTTCAGGGCGGCAAAAGTGACGAGACCTAGAAGGTACTTCGTAGCAGTCTTCTGGAAGGGCACGGAAGCTCCAGCCAAGGTAGCCACGAGCACACCATCTCGATTTGCAATCTCTATCTTCTCGTCACCTGTGTAGTTCTTGCGGTAGTCTTCGAGAGCCGTCATGGCCATCTTCTGGAGAGCCGGGTTCAGAGACGTAGGCTTCAAGGGCAGCAGCTTCTTAATGTCTCCGTCAACCCCCATGTCGATTAGGGTGTCGGTCACAGTCTCCAGCCGGTCACAAACATCGAAGATGACTAGGCGAACCTTCTGTTCAGGGAACAGGGCAGCAACCTTGTGTAGAGTATCCACACCCTCAACAAGCAGCAGCTTCCGAGCGCCGCCTCGTGCCTTCTTCGAGAATAGAGTTTCCAGGGCTTCCTGGGTTCCCTCCTCAAATTCTGAGGGGACCACAACGGTAGCAAACCGCTCACGATCAATCATGAGACTCACTAGCGACGGGGGATGAAAGACTATTCCGAACATTCTGTTCCTCGATTATGATCACGCATCTGATTGATGGTGTACGTCCCAAAGGAGTAAAAGATTCCCTGGACGAACCCAAGCCAGCGATTGGCTTTGCCTAGCTTGTCTTCGGCAACGAATTCCTCGATCTTGTCGAGCATCCACTTGGCGTGAGCGTGAGCCTCAAGCGGCTCCGGCTCGGCGTCATCGGAAAATCTTGAGGCATTTACGTTCTCAAGCAATTCACGATATTGTTCTACTACGGCTAGATGGTGGTCCATGGTTTTCCTTTAGTCTATGCTGAAGGTACTGACGTTATCTTTTTTCGTCACCGTCCAATGGGTGTCGAACTGGGCAGCAGCGATGCCAGACCTGTGAGATGTACAAATAACTGTATCTTGGATCAGCTTCGGAAGGAGTTGCGAGGCAAACGCCTCCTCACCGATCGGATCGAGTCCGTCACCGACCTCATCGAGAATGACCAAGTTGCAACGCTTCCGGGGTGATACCAGCTCGGCTAGGGAGAAGATCATGGCAACCGCCAGCCGCTTCTTCTCGCCGCCGCTCAGCTTGCCGACCGGGTACTCTGATGTCCCCTCGGGGGTGAATCTCCGCACGAAAAACTCGATGTCTGTAGAGTCCGGGTCGTTGTCCACGAAGAACTCGACTCTGGGCTCCTGAAACATGATCGTGGTGTATTTGGGCAGGGTCCGACAGATCGCGTTACAGACCTTCTTCAGTTGGTGGATCTTCAGCCCCTTGGGACCGTAGGCAGCCTTCATGGCCTCGAAGAGCGACCTTCTGAGCTGCACGCTCTCCCAGACCGATAGCTGGGTATCAAGTTCACTGAGGCGATTCTGGAGCGTCTCAGCCGTCTTCTTGCTGGCTTCCGCCTGCTGCTTCTGGACTGCCAGCTCTGTCACGGCGTTCTGGTAAAATTCGGACATTTCCGAGATGTGGACGTACTCATCATCGGGGATAATGTCAATCTCCTCCATGCCAGAGAACTGCTCTTTCAGCACCTTGATGGTCTCCAGCTTCCCGAGGGACTTCTCCAGCTTGGATGACTTTTCGCGGTAATCCTCCAGCTTGGATACGTCAAGAGAGTCAGGGAACTCGACCAGAGACTCGACTATCTCAGCCAGTCGCTTGGAGATACGGACGTTCTCTCTAGCCTGCTCCAGAACTTCCTGCATCGGTGGGATGCTCTTCTCTGTCTCGTCAATGCTCTCCCTGTGCTCTGTAAGATCAATCGTCGGAAGCTCACCAATCTGAGCTGCCAGTTTGTTGTACTCGTCCAAAGTATCGCACAAGCCTCTGAGTGCCACGACCTCTGTTGTGGTGGTCTTCAGAGCTGACTTCATGGTCCTGGCCATTCCCTCGGCCTTGGTAAGCTGCTCGGCAATGGCTTCGGTATCGAGCGGCTGTCCACAAGTGGGGCACTCCGACTCTGTGAGTTTGGCTAGCTTGGTAATGTTTGTCTTGGACTCCTCAAGCTGGTGCTCGATGACGCTCAACGCGCCTTGTGCATCCTTCAAACGTTCGGGCACGTCGTCACCGATTTGTCTTACCTGGGGGAGCTTCTCCTCCAGAACAATACGCCGCCTAATGCCATCAAGCTCCGCTTGCAGCTTAGCCAGACGGGTCTGAGACCTGCCTAGAGACGCAGCCGCCTCTTGTTCCGTCATGCCTACGTCTGAATCGTAGGCTGCCTCCAACTCGGTCTTCTCAGAAACTAGAGCCTCAAGCTCTTCCAGTTTCGAGATGCGAGCGTTGAGCTTGCGCAACTTGGCTTGCCGTGTTTCGGACACGTCATTCACATCTAGTTCATCCCACTTGGGAAACATCAGGTCTAGCTTCTGCCGGACACCCTTACGGTCCGCATAGCGCGATAGAGTCGAATCGGCTTCCTTGATGCGAGCACCCCACACGGCGTTTTTGTCATGTACGAACTGGGACGTGTTCTCGATACTGTCGGACATGGCCGCGAAGTCGGCGGAAGACATGGGGAGGGCAGCAAGCTGGGATTCTACCTCGTCCCTTACAGCAGCCTTCTCTGATAGAGCTGCAATCTGTGCCTTAACTGCCTCCAGCTCGTCATCAACACCCTCCTTCACAAGGTCGTAGCGGTCGAGGCTGAACAGGTCAGACAGGTAATTCCGCTTCTCTGCTCCCTTGCCAGAGATTAGTACGTGACCCGCGCCCTCCTGGGCTAGATACACGTACCCTCGGAATTCCTCTTCGGTGATCCCGATGATTTCCTTGATGTAGGTGATGCAATCGGCCATGTGACGAGTACCCTTAGGGGTAACGTCTACCTTGTCCTTGTAGATCTTGTAGCCGTTGGTGCGCTCTTGCTTCTTGGCACCACGGAACTGAAGGATCTTGTACTCGTGGGAATCGACTTCTAGGATCAACTCTGCGAAGTAGCCGTCACCAGCGAACTGGTTCCGGGCGAAGCCTTTGGAGGTGGAAGAGAACAGGATGTGCTGTAGCACCTCGAAGATGGTACTCTTGCCAGCGCCGTTGCTGCCGCCGGTATCCTTGTTATCGCCCTTGAGAAACACCCGTCCCTGGTGCTCCAAAGGGATCAATACAGTTTCTTGGAATGTAACGGCGTTCTTATACCGCAGACTTTTGAATCGAATCATATCCGTATCTCATCATTGTCAACTGTGCAACTACTGGCAACATGGAAGTAGTGATTCTGGTGTTGGGCTCCCGGTGCCTGTTTGTAGTACAGGAAATGTCCCCGAGAACCGCTTTGATCTCTCCCTCACCTTTAGTGTGTTCGGGGTCGATCACCTTGCAAATATCCTGTAACAGAGTCCAGTTCTCTGTTGTAAGGTCTTCGAGGCGGTACCTAATATACTGGAGGTCCGCACGCCGCAGGACCGCAGACTCAATCCACAGGTTCCAGTTCATCCACCAGTGGATTAACCTCTGGATCTCCCCAGGCCCTTCATGTTCTTCTGCCGCACCCTCGGGCCATACCCAGTCCTGGGTGGTGTCCCAGATGAACCTCTTCCAGGGGATGCTCTTGTTGTACAGCGGGTCGGACTCCAGACCTGCATTCTCGTCCCAAGTCCTGAAGTAGCTATCACCATCCGGCGGGAGATTCGAGTTCAGCACGTTAATGGGATTCCGTAGCTGGTGGAACACAACGGTGCCGGGTGGCAGTCCTTTCAAGTAAGGCACAGACATCCAGCTCGCGTCGCCCCAGATTCCATCCTCTGTCCGTTCCACAGTAGCTTTCTCGTACCCAAAGTGGCGCTCGTGGCCACAATCGAGACTCATACTCGTGAGAACCTTGGCTATATATTTGGTGCCGGACCTAGGAAGCCCGGCAACTACGTACCGGATATTGCCCACTACTCCCCCTTCTTGTCCGGGATGTTGAGGATGGATCGAACGCCGAGCTTGCGACTGCTGGCACCCAGTATGTGGCGCAGGGCACCCGCCGTCTTTCCGCTTCGACCGATAAGCTTTCCAACGTCGTCCTTGTCCACATCCACCACGAACAGGAACGTAGGACCAATCCCCTTATCAGGATCTCCTGCCGCTTCTGTGTGAGCTATGTGAATCGCTTCTTCGTTGTCAACAAGAGCCATCACCATTGCAAGTAACAACTCTACTAGAATGTCCGCTGCGTGTCTTCCCATTTATACATTCCCTTTCATCTATTATTGATATCGAACTCGATTGGGCAACCACCGCTGTCGCATTCGAGTGCATCCCCTACGGCTTCATTCGTGTATCGGTCGATGTTGCCCGCGAGGCTCTCGTAATACTCTTTAGTGATTTTCTCCTCCGGCACATAGACATACGCGCTTTTGGAGATGCTGGGCATGACAGCGCATGCCTTCACAGTAGGTTGATTCTCCAGAAGCATGTCAGCAAACTCTACGAAACTAACTACTTCCGGGTCATACTTCAGCGTGTAGCTAACTTGGTTATGGCATCCACGCCCCCCAAGCCAGTGCTTCTCCAGCAAACGAATCCATTCGTATTGCTCCATAGGAGACGCCGCGCTAGCAATGGTAACGTCATCGCCCATCAGGTCTGAAATAGGCTGCCTCGTCGGAAACCCTATCGCGCAATGTCCAGAATATTGCTCGTCGATGTCCTTGACTGGGTAACCTCGCTTTTTGTGTGCCGCGACCTGCGAATCGCCCTTAGGGTACTGGACCCACCGGATGTACCAAAGCAGGGCAGCCAAGTGAGCACCCTCAGTGCAATTCATCACCTTACTGACTGTACCACTAGGCTTAATGGTAGTCATGGTATGGGGAATAGCCACACCAATCTCTTCGGCGTAGTCCACCGCAGAGATCTCTACAGCTCGCCGCATTTCGTCAATGAACGACCAGAACTCAAGGGACTTCTCTTCGTCAAGGATATCTAGGAACGTCAGGCCGAATTGCTTGTAGGCAAACTCGTGAATTCCTGTAAGCCCAACACCAATACGATTTGTTCGTGTCACCTCGCTAGCGTATAACGAAGGCATGAGGTTGACTCTCATCAGGAATCGTGCCATTAGGCGTGCAGCGTTCAAGCAGTCCTGTGTGTTTTCGGCATTGGCCAGACACAGGTCACCAATAACGCAATAGCCTCCCATAAGAGATATACAGATCTCTGCACAAGGGTTCACGATGAACTTGTATCTCTTCTTCTTGGCCCACCGTAGGGTGTGCTCAATCAACTCCATCGTCTTGGGGTGCAAATCGAGCATCTTCTGCATCTTGGCACTGATGTAGGTGTCAGGTGTGATGTTATCTAGACCTGTCTCATTATTCGTGAGTAGATCCACATTGAGGAAGCCGGGCTCTCCTGTCTTGTCGAAGTACGCCGCTCCAACAGCAGCCTCATATACACGACGGGCATGAGAAGGCTCAGGACGCAGAGCACCAGCCCAAAACTCAGCATCCACAGCAATAGAGTTATTCGCACTATAGAGCTTGGCTCTAGGCGATGCGACACGCTTAATGTCGATGAACTCGATGACATCCTTGTCTCTCCAGCTCTTCACTGCGATACGAGCAGACCTGCGAATACCACCGACAGCTACACAAGATGATAGGTAGTGGTCAATGAACATCGCCTGCTTCCAGGGCTTCATGCCAGCACCTTTGATGGTGGACACCTTGCCTAGAGAGTGCATGAAGGGAACAGGACCAGAAGCCGGTCGTCCCTGCTGTCCCTTAATAGGCTCACCCGCCCCGCGCACCTTAGAGAAGTCGAAGATATACAACTTGTCTTGATGCTTGGCCTGAGAAGAGGCAGTCTCAAGAATCTCTACGACCTTGACCCACCCCTCCCCAGAATCCGCAACCTCGAACCAACGAACATCCTCAGACTCGCTATCGTACTTATGAACAGCCTCTTCTAGAGACTCAATTCCCTCTTGGTAGTCCGGGTGCTTCTCGGAAAGCACAAACCGGCAGTTCGGCATGAAGTCCCAGTTAACTCGACACAGATCCGAGTCGTAACAACGGCCTACACCAGAGCCCTTCAGCAAAAGCCAGAATTCAATAAAGCTGAACATAGCTGTAGAGCAATTGACGAATACCTCGCCAATCTTGTCCGGCTGCCGCAGATCTCCGTGCTGTAGATGACGACCCGAGAAGGGCATAATACCTGCTCTCGCAAGTTCCATGGTCTCCCGCATCTCTTCTTCGTAGTCGTCCCGTGTACGGGGGTCTAATAGAAAGTTGCCCTCTACAACCTCAGTGACCCGCTCGCTCCACGTCTGGAAACCCGTATCGGTTTTCCGAGCGTATTTGTTCTCCCAAACCGATCGGGGCATTCCCTCCGGCACCTCAAATACTTGCATTTATTTACTCCTCTGGCTGTGCATTTCTTTTGATGATGGTTACAAGTCGCGCAGTCAGAGCCACAAGTACATGGTTAGCGTCTACGGTTCGTTCCTTTGCAAGGACCAAACTCTTGAGCATCTCGTCAAGAACTTCAGACATCACCTCTACAGAGATCGAGTCCCGAGTGATGCCCTTAGAGGTAAGCAAAGCAATCCAGCGATCAGAATATGATGTCAACAATTTCGAGCTAATGAAAGAGAACATGGCTTCCTTGTGCGTATCCATCGCACAAGACAGGAAGTAATCTACGTTCTCTACAAGACCGGCTATACCCAGGGCAGTAGTGTACTTACCTCGGTAAATAGAGAGCATGTAACGGCGCAGGTAATCGCTAGGTGGTACTTGAACAACCTGCTCCACTGCGGAGACTACGTTTTCAGCATTAGTAACGTCTCCCCCGCCAGCAATATAGTTGACGACCGCTTCAAGCGCTTGCAGTGCATCTCTTGGGTGTCCTTTGGTTAGACGTGCAATTTGCTTGAACACGTCCACGGGTAGATCTTGTCCCTCTTTCTCAGCAGTTCGCTTCAATAGGGCGAAGCAATCCTTGAGAGAAACCTTGCTGAGCCTGATCGGGTGGCACCTATTAATAATGGTATTCGGCAGCTTCTCGGGCTCGTTGGTGCAAAGGATGAAGATGGTCTTCGACGGCGGCTCCTCAAGCATTTTGAGGAACGCCTGCTTGGCCTGGGGGGTCCATTGGTGGATCTCATCGAGAATGAAGACGCGGTAATTCCTCTTCGGAGCGTACTTCGCAGCCTTGATGAGCTGACGAACGTCGTCAATTCCCCGGGCCTCCGCTCCGTTCAGCTCTACTACGTCAACGAGCTTGGTAGCGTCGGCGGGGAGATCATTTGCCATTCTGGCGATGATTCTGGCGATAGTGGTCTTGCCGCTTCCCGTGGGGCCGGACAGGAGAATCGAGTTCGCAATATTCCCTGTGGAGAACATTCCCTTGATTTGGAGGACGGCAGCTTCTTGGCCAACCAAATCTTCGAGCACGAGGGGGCGATATTTCAAGGCATATGACATTACAGCTCCTTATCAACTATCAGCTTAGGGTTTACATAACCCCTTGCACAACGTCTTTAGTCTCACCGCTCTCGGTTAGATCAGGGTGCTTAGCTTCGAGTGCAAATTCTCGTAACTTGACCCCAAAATTAGGGCAAAAAGACGCTCGATTTTTTCGATCAGCTCCTCTTCCGTACCATTGTTGTCGATGATAATATCGCAATCGGTAGCCAGGATTTTGCATGTCGGGTCCACTTGGGGTACTCTTTTCCCCGCCTCGACCCAGATCGCCATATCTGACAGATGCCTAGAGGCGATAAACTCAACCCTGCTCCGAATTCCTACGTACATGTCGTAGCTTGCGAAAATCGCCGCAGACAGCTTAGACTCATCGTTCTCGTTGAAGGCCCGGATCGCATTGTACCACTCGACCCGGTGATTCACCCGGTCCTCGTAACACTCATCGAGAGAGTCGTAAGTGATTCCCAGCTTCTCCAACCAAGGGGTGACTACGTGCTCAGCACAGAACATCGAGGAGGACTCGAACGTCAGCCCCGTCATGTCCCTAATGACCTCCCCCACTGTGTCCTTCCCGTGCCGCCCGTGACCTATGACAAAGATTTTCATTACTCGAAGTCCTTCATGCGGGAATCAATTGCGCCCCATACGCTGATGAGCATTTCGTCCCGGTTAGGCCAATCTTGTGGGAGAGCAATCTCGAAGAGGAACTGATTAGCACCGTTGAATGTGATGGACACTGGAACGGTTAAGCTAGACATTACCTTTTGCCGCAGGTTCTCCAGTGTACGTAGATCCTTTACTGTAAACAAGATGAAAGGGTGTTCCGGCAAGTTATGGTGACCTTCGTAGTCGTAGCCAGAACATGCCGACAGCACCGAGACAGACTTCAGCCCGTCCAATCTACCAAGTAAATTAGTGATGGGAGATCCCGGCTGCCTGCACTGCTTACATTTCATCCTTCCCGTACTCCGTTCTCTAGATTGGCTCCTGCGGACACGCTCCAAAAGTTGCCACGGCACTTTCTCTGAAGCTCGTACACGTCTCTGGCCCCACCGTAGGTCAGGGCGCTTCTGAGAGAGCCTGATAGATAATCGAGGTAGTCCTCGGCGGAGCCCCAAACCTCGGCGTACATGGACTCCCCTTCCGGGACAGTACCGGGACGCAGCCCTCCGTAGTATTCCAACTGGAACTCGGCGCTTGCTTGCCCGCGATACTTGGCAACGTAAGGGCCTGTTCGGTTTAGCTCTCCATCAAGGTGCCCCTTCCAGGCAGCACTCTCGTCGCAAACAGCGAACTGCTTGCCCATCATAACGGTACTAGCACCCGCAGCCAGAGCCTTAGCGATATCATCAGGACCGCTGATACCTCCGTCTGCGATGAAGGGGACGTGTAGCTTCATAGCCTCTTTCCCGATCTCGTAGACGGCTGTGAATTGGGGTACCCCGAACCCGGTGATTTTGCGGGTGGTGCAGGCAGCACCCGGGCCGATTCCCACCTTAACGGCGTCGGCTCCCCATTCTACCAAGTCCTTGTATCCATCAACCGAGCATACGTTGCCAGCGATTACCTTGGTTCCGGCTTGCTTCAGCGTCGCGATGGCGGGCTTCATGCGAGAATCGTGACCATGGGCGATATCAATACAGACACCTGTCAAACCCATATCTACCAGACGAAGGGCTTCCTTGATCTCAGAATCTTTGATGCCTGACGAAATGAAGCAACCCTCGAAGTCGTTGATCCACCCTACCTTCGTATCGAAGTCGGTGAACCTGTGAAAGATCGGTACGCCGCCACGCTCGAAGATGATCTTAGCTAGCGCCGGTCCGATCACTGTGTCCATGTTGGCCGGGATGAACGGAAGCTCTGTTTCCACACCCACGGCTAATTTGGTAGTCAGGGTCGGCTCTCCGCGAGAAGCTACGTTGTTGTACACCGGCTCGATGCAAACGTCACTATAGGTATATGCCCGCCTCACGTCTTCACCCCTACAATCAGACCAGCCTTCTCGCCCTCAGTCTGAATAGCTTCACACTTCACTCGGACTTTGGCTCCGGGTAGTGCCGCCATGCCCTTCAGGGATGTCAGGGGAGCCTCCATTGCAGATGCCGTGTCTTCTGCGGCCATCTTGATAGGGTCCGGGTCTGTGTAAGTCTCAGGGTCCACTTCGTATTCGACCTGAAAGGACAGAATGAATCTCATCTTCTGCCTCTTGGGTCCACTAATGATCTTCGTCATCTTAGATCTCAAATCCTCTATTGATTTTCTCACACCAATCCACCTTTATCCCTATTGGGACTGCCCATTGCATGAATCTCATTCTCGTGCCCATCCCATCACTTTGTATTTTAGGAATTCCCCAGCTCTACGAGCTATGTCGCAGTGACTCTTGTTAACCCCGTATGTCGTACAATGTTCACGACCACTGTCACCAACTTTTCGAGCGATTATGATTACCTGATCGTAATCATACTTTTCCGCTATTTCCTTTGCAGCAGCTATCGGTATATCTTGAGTCATTTTACGTATTTCTCCTGCACCCAGCGAACACCCTCTTCTTGAAGCTCCGCTGATACTCCTTTAGTGTGGAGGAAGTCTGTGAGGCCCTCTGTCAGAGAGTCCGTGAACTCCATCTGGACAGGTCCGTCTTCTGAATCCTCGCCTTCTGCCTCAGGAGCGACTCCTTCAGTCTTTATGACGTTTTCGGGCAGCTCCATCAGGCTCTCTAGGGGACCCAAATACCTGATGTAACAGTCCGTGGGCCACTCCTCAGGCAGCTCTGTAATCGTAACTAGGGACTTGATGCCATCCAGCTCGACCAGCTCCGTGGTGGGGTTTCCGTCTTTTTCGGCCCCTACGACCAGAACGCCCTTTGGCTGGTGATCGCCGAAATCGTGCTGGATCGGGCTACCGCTGTACCAAGCATTGTGCCCAATCTCCTGGGATCGGTGAATGTCCCCAACAGCCCAATAATCCACAAATGCCAGGTCAGGAATACGGGGTCCTCCGCTGATATTGTAGCCGATATCTGTGTTCGCGCCACTGATGGTGGCATGTAGCATCACCACGAAAGGTCGTTCGTCTTCGATGGTGCCGTGCCACATTCTTGTTACTTCAGCCGCCAACTCCTTGGTCGTCATGTTGTTGTTCACAACGGGGATGACGGCAATGTCGAAATCTGGCAGGTTGATTACACGGGGATCTCCGTCAATAATGTAGGTTCGCTTCAGACCACCAGCCTTCTCCACCATGGCAGGGAGCCAAAGATGCGACACACCTGTAGCCAATTCGTCATGGTTGCCGTTGCAAATGACCGTGGTGAAGCCATTGGCGTCGGCCTCGAACATCTTCTCCATGAAGAGTTGCTGCTCTTCCCACTTGATGTTCTTCGACTCGAAGATGTCACCGGCCATAAGGACGGTCTTGATGCCTCTGGCTTTGGCTACCTTGTAGATTCCATCCAGCATTAGCTCCTGCCGCTCCAGATAATCCGGTAGCGTCCGGCTCTTGCCGATGTGCAGGTCCGCTGTGTGGATGAATTTGGTCATTACTTACACTCGTCGCATATCAATCTGGGCTTGCCGAAGCTATACATGTACGAGAAGTTCTTCTTACACTTCTTGCACGTAACTTCCTTTAGAGAATGGGGCTTGTATGTGAGCTTCCTCTTCGGCTTCTCAGTAGGTTCATCGAGATCTATTGTCTCTGATGACGCCACGTCGATTTTTACGGCCTTTGCGGGCTCTTTCTTGGGCTTGGATGCCTTACGCCTATTCTTAGGTTCCTTCTCTTCCGTGCTCCATGTGCTCAGCCAAGCGCCAGCAAAGTAAACCCCTACAGCTTCGATATCGCCGTCATAGTGACCGGCTACTCGCATGGATCTTGTGTCCAGCGGTGTGATGCCACGCTGCTCTAGATTTGATAGTCTGTCAAATATGACAATGGCTTTGGCGTGGTGTTTAAGGCCATCCACGTAATTCCAGTATGCTCCGTAGCTGAAGTTAGATACGTTATATGCGGCTTGAGATCCGTCATAAGGCGGATCAAGAATAGCTACCCTACCGTGCGCGAGACCGTAGGGCAGCTCAGAATAGTGCATGTCCGTAACAATAGGCTTCAGCTCTTCCCATCTGGCTAGAGCCTCAGCGTACTCCTCTACAACACTTACAGGACCGATAGGTTCTCCATCTTTGGATTTCTTTATGGGTACGTTGTATCCGTTCTTGCTGTACCTAAACACGCCGGAGAAGCTCATTCTTTGCAAGCAGTACGCATGCCTCCACCAGTCCGGCTCACTGCGTACCCTGTAGTAATCGTGAGACGAAAACGTCTCTGGAACCTCCTGCCTGTTGAAGTATTTCAGAATTTTATAGATTTCGGGATCTATGTCATTCAAAATAGCTTTGCTGGCCAAATTGGCCGATAGGACTGCGCTCCCGCAGAAATACTCAATGAACTCGTCGCCCTTGAATAAAGGTGCAAGACGATCAACCCACTGCTTCTTGCTTCCCACGTATGAGGGGAGAAACTTTATCATTTAGGCTTTCCTAGTGGCGTGCCAATAGCAGACAATGGATGCTGCCTGAAGCCCTCGCATTCTTTTATATCGTCGATAGGGATTGGACGAAATAGAGTGTTATTGGGTTGTGTGTCATTAACGTGGGGGCCTAGTAGCGAATACTGTTGTTCTGCGTTTGCTTCACGATACCAGTCCCTTAAAGGTCCCATTGTCATAGAGAACATCTTGGGGATCTTTATGTCGTACTTTGATTGGCTGTTGGGCTCCAACCCCACAGCATACAGCAGAAGGGTGTCATCATTTAGGGTTTCGAACCACCCTGGAGAGTTGAGATCGTGCCCCTCTTCAATGAAGTTCGACCAAATCTCTATAGCAAGGTTTCCATGATAGTTCTTCTCCGCCTTGACCTCCAGATTCCAGATCTTACCGTCTTTGCTTACTAGGAAATCTCCTCTTGGATCCTTTTTAGGGTGTTTTTCGACGGTGTAGCCCTTCCGTGCAAGCCACGGCAAAAAGTGATCTCTGTTCATGCGCGCTTCAAAAGCTAAGTCCGCGTCAAACTGGCTCATTTCAAATCCTCCTCAATCTTGCGCAGAAACTCTCGCCAGTCTTTTGGAGAGGAGTTCATGTCTGCTTCGTTCTCTACAGGATTGGAAATAGTTGGACCCAGATATTCGAAGTCATCGCCCTCTGGAAACCCAAATTGGCTATACCCAGGAATGCGGGCAGCGTACATGGCATCCCACTGCTCTAGTTCTTCTTCGATCTGGGCTTCCGTGTCTGCCTGGGCCTCTGCCTGGGCCTCTGCCTGGGCCTCTGCCTGGGCCTCTGCATCGTCTTGTATAGCCTTCGGGTGTCTAGACATCATCTAGCCTTGAACACATAATCTCCGTGGCCTACACCGTTACCTACGGACTCGTAGATAAGCTGTAGACCCGCTAACTCACACATCATCTTTAGTGCTTTTTGCGAAAAGATTATTGGGTGAACCTGAAAGTGATACTCGGTAAGATGCCAGCGTGTCAGACCATCCGTGTCGTTGAGTGGAGTCCTTAGGAAAATCACGCCGTTATGATTCAACAAGCTCTTCATCTTCAGTAATGCGACCACCGGCTCGTGGAAATGCTCGATGACATGCACCATCGAGATAAGGTCAAACCGCTTAGGTCCGAAGTCGTGCTCCATGAAGTCTGCTTGGATCATTGGCACACCCAGCTCGTTGCCATAGGTCTCAGCATAGGGGCTACCATCCACCCCTAGGGTGGTCAAAACGCCCTTGTCCTGCATGTACTTCAGCAGTAGTGGATAACTAGGTCCAATGTCCAGAACGGAGTCTGGATCGTATTCCTTCACTAGGAAGTCAGCAAGCCACTGGAAGTGGCCTGCCTCTGACAGTATGCCAGCTTTCATACCTGCTTCGCTTTTGTCGTCCGCTTCGTACTGGAATGGCGGCGGAGGGAACTGAAGCCAGAGCCCGCACCGAGAACAAGCCTCGTAGGGCAGAACGTCCGGTACGTTCTGTCGAACGGCCTCTTGGGCTTCAGTCAGTTGGACAGGATTCAACTTAGTGGTACCACAAATGGTACACCGGATCACTTTTATTTCAACAGCAACGTCCATTATGCGTTTCCATCCTGGGGGGTATTGAAGTATCGCTGGAATCCATCGCCTTCGCGCATTTGGGTCCAGCACGCCTGTCGAAGCGCGTCCTTGTTGGCGGGATCGAGCACCAGAGCCTTGAAGCCAGCACTGTCTACCTGGGTCTCGTGCCCAGGAAGCTCGATACCGAACTTGGTTCCGCTCTTAGAGAGCTGCCCCGTCATCTTGAGGTACTGGAACGTGTCGAACACGGGATCAATACCGGGTCCCGGAGCGCCATTGGCTTCGAACCACCAACGTACCCATGCGACCTTGTGCGGCATGAAGTCCTTCGACTTCTCGCTCTTCAGGATCGAGAACGTGTAGCGGTCCTTGCCTTTGCCGTCCCAGCAGGTCTCCTCTTGGATACCGCTAGTGCCAGACCAGCCTGCGGGCGGAGCCCGCTTGGTCATCTTCACACGGTTATCGTGGGAGTGTGCCAGCATGTGACCACCCGGTGCGTAACCCGGGTCACCATAGGTGACGCCCGGCTTCTCACGGAACTGGTTGGTAACCACGAGGGTGAACCGCTTCTCCACCATGGCTGACGTGATACCTGCAAGGTGGTTCGATAGAGTTCTGGCCAGAAGTGCTTGAGCACCCGTGCCGTCCTTCCATTCATCCTTTTTCTTCTTACCAATCATCGCTTCCGGCTTCATAGCCGCAATCGAATCGATGTAAATGACAGCCTGGGCTCGTCCATCCTCAGCGGGTACCCAGACACCGGCACCGCATTCGCGGGTGACCTTCGGGTCGAAAGGAATGTTCTGGGCCTTCGCTTCCTTTTGGGTCATCCCCAACATGACGTAGTACCACTGATCGTTGTACTGCCTCTTGTCCGGGTAGCTGTGCATGAGTCTGCTGATGAACTTCAGGGACTTCTCCGCAGAATCAGGAGCGTAGTACCGGAGGTTCGGACCAGCCGAGAACCCCTGTGCGGTCTTGGCCTCTTGCTGCGCTTCATCGTCCTTGAAGTTACCGTAAAGCTCTATGCCAATGCGTCCCCAGTACCCCGGATCAGCAGAACCCTCGTGATCGAAAAAGATCGACCGGATTCCACGCTTCTGGGATTGAGCGATGCTACTGGCACAGGCGGTGGACTTTCCACCAGCCTCAGGACCGTACTGGCCGCAGAAGCGACCGGGCCCAAAGCCACCACCCACAGCAAGGTCATAGGCAAGAAGCCCTGTGGACACGCAATTTTTTACGTGGTCCGACCTGTCTAGGGAGATGGGGACAAGACCGACGCTCTGGCTGATAGCCTCGTCAATCGTGTCATAATCAGGAGTCCAGGCGGCGGGAGCCTCCTCGACTGCCTCAGTCTTCTTTTTCTTGCGTGCTGCCATGACAATTCCTCCTTCGATGGGTTATACGGGCAGGGAAGAAGGCGGGGCCGAAGCCCCGCCAACTCTAGTTCCTACTCGAAATCGTCATCATCGAAATCGAACTCGTCATCGTCGTCTTCGACGACTTCGGCCTTAGCCTTGGACTTCTTGGTCTTTGCCTTGGACTTTGCCTTGACGGGCTCCTCATCGAACTCGTCGTCGTCATCGTCGTCGGCAACTTCGGAATCATCGTCCAGTCCGAGATCATCGTCCTCGTCCTCAAACGAATCATCCTCTTCGACAACAGGCTTGGAAGCCTTGGCGGGGGTCTCCTCCGCACCCTCGTCGTCGTCGTCGAGAAGCTCAGCGCCCCCCTTCATGGTGGACTTGCTTACCTTCGTAGACGAACCAGCCGCCGCAACCTCTGCGGGGTCCTCATCCGGCTCCACGATAATGTAACCGTGTCGCTTGAGGGAAGCCGCGATCTTCTCGGGGCTGTCCTTCGGGTAGATGCTGACCGACTCAGGGATCAATTCGCACTGCTTCATCTCAGCCTTGGTAAGCTCCACAGCATCGCCAAGCATGATGTTGTACTTAGCTTCTGCCGCTGCCGAGGAGTCGAACTTGAAGAAGAGATCGAAACCGTCCTTAGGATCGGTCGGATCTGCCGTGCTCTTGGTCTTCTTCTCGAACATCTCGATGGCGTTCTGGACCTCGCGTGCGAATGCCGTCGGAACAGTTGCGCACTTGATGTCACTGAACTTGACCGGCTGCTGGAACTTCTTCTTGAGGGGGATGCCCTCAGTCTCTTCCTGACGCTCGCGGTCGATGAAGAAGATGAGGTAGTTCTTCGTGGGCTTCAAGCGCCCCCACGATGTAGAACCGTCATCCTCTATCTTCGGGTAGTGAGCCTTGCGGTAGAGACAATCGTTCGCATTGAACTCTTCCGTTTCGGCATCGAAGTCCATGCAGATCGACGGGTACATCTTGCACTTCGTCTTGTACGGATCGTAAGCCTTCTTGGCTTCGGTAGGAACCCAGAACCGCATGAACGGCTCGATGTGTCCGACAAGTCGGATACCGTGGTACTCACCCTTGGCAATCTGGCGGATATCCACCAGTTCGAAGGGAAGTTCGTCTTCCCACTTGTCGCCGTCGTCTACCTTGGTTTTTGCTGTCTTGAATGTCTTACCCATTGTCTCTTTCCTTTTCTCGTGTTTATGCCCAGTTGGCGTTTTGATGAGATCGGCATGGGTGCCGATGTCAAAGAGATCTTTATTCTACTGTATGGAAGCGCATGAGCGCGAGCGTTTGTCTGAGTTGCTCCTTTAGAATGTCCGGTTCAGTAAGGGCCTCATCGGCCTCTATATGAGAGATAACACCGAATTTCAGGCAGATGAACTTCTGGGACGTAGAATCAAGCGAGGTAAGCATTTTTCCGATCGCCATCCCCAACTCCCTCTCCGCAACGTCTTCCTCGTAGTCGGCATCAATCAAGGTATCTAGCAATTTGGCTATTTCTTCACCCTGTTGGACAGGCTGCTCAAGCGGAACCAACTTAATGACACTCACGTACTGACGAATCTTCTCGCTATTTTCGTCAACCTTTTCGCCTCTTTCTATCTTGTTGTACACATGCCACACGGCACCGGGGATGCGAAAGAAGCTGACCTCTTCCTTCAGAGAGAGGAGAATTGCCTGCCGGACCCACCACCGGGCGTAGGAAGAAAAGTACGTCTGGCGGCTCAGGAAAAAGGTCGAGATGGACCTGATAAGGCCAAATACCCCAGACTGGAACACGTCCTCGAAAATAGACCTCTGGTCCCCGGAAAGTTTTCCTGCCTCAGCGAAAACAAGTCTCAGGTAAGGCTGGATGATAATGTTCCTCAGTTCCAGATAGCGATCGTAATGATACTGTACTCCGCTGATGGTTCCGTAGAGTCGCTCTTGAGAGAGCCCTGTGGCTCTCTCAATGGCGTCCTTGCCCAATCGGATGCTGCCTAGCTTGGCCCCCAGAGCGGGCCGCAGAGAGGCACACAGGATGGCCTCGTCGGCGCACATTTCCTTATAGCCCTCTGTGATCCGCAGAAAGTCATCAGCTAGTTCCTCGAACAGTAGGCGTACCCAACACATCTTCCGAAGAAGCTTCTTCGTTTCACGTATGTTAGAATACGTCTTTCGGCTAGCCGTGAGGTGTAGAAGTTCCCCGCCCAGAGCGTGCCACTGATCTTGGCTAGCTTCGGTTTTGTTAAATAGAACCCTATTGTAGGTCATATTGCCCATCGAGCGTATCGTCACCTCAGACAAGCGGTTCTCCACGAAGCGCGTGGGGGCGTCCAGCATGTACCCCATACACTTCCAGATCTCCTCATCCATCATCTCGAAGGTGCTGTTGCTCTTTTCTCGGCTCAAAAGATCGTCGTTTCCGAAGACTCCTGCCCGGATGTGTTCTAGTGCGTCGGTTGTTTGTAATTCCATTATCTCTCTACTATGACCATGTTGACTTTAGGACAGCTTCTCAAGGCCACCCAGTCAGCCTCCCAGAGAGGCAGCGGGCGGAGTGTCTCCGAGCGTGCCTCCAAGGTTTCTATTTCAGGTGTTAAGACAGGCTTCCGCGATGGCTGGAAGGTCCCTGACACTGCTTACTGGGGTTCCCCCGGGGTGCAGGAAATCCTCTTTGTGACCCAGGCTTCGGACTCCAAGACCGACCGGCGTTTCAGGAAGCCCTACCGGACGATGTATAGGTTCCCACTGAATCAGGCGTCTGGGAGCCCCTACCCGTCCGGTGCTAGTGCTAATGACTTGCCAGTATGGGTCAACTGCACTTGTCCCGCATTCCGGTATTACAGTGAAGTCGCCCTCACCAAGAAGAACAGCTCCGATGTCATCGAGTCTGACGGCTCCCTCCCCAGGCAGAACAATCCCCAGATGGAGCCCTACATTTGCAAGCACCTCTACGCCACTGCCAAAATGGCTATGGACAAGAGACGTACTATCGGGGTGACTGCCTCTATTGCTACTCTGCAAGATGATCCCATGAAGCCCAAGGGTCGAGACCCTGAAAGAGTTGATACCCAGACGCCGAAATCCCAGAAGGGTCGTAAGACCCCCAAGGTCAGTGCTACTGCTGCTAAGCCCACCACCATCCCTCAAACGTGGTTGGGCCGTTTGGCTTACATTCTCTTTAATGAACGGGCTGGACGCTAGGCGAACGCATCCCGATAGGATCGAAGCAGACCCACCACCTCGTCCCACATTAACATCACTATCTGTTCCCTACCTGTACAACTGGCGACTTGTAGATTCAGGTCCCGGATATCTTGTCCGAGCAGAGAATCCACATCAACGTGAATTCGCAGTTTGTTCAACATTACAACGCCTATTCTAAGTAGGCTAGCTTTTTCTTCTTCTTTGTCCGCGTTATCACAAAAGACCAAAAATCGGTCGAGAACGTTCTTGAACCGAATCCGGCTAATCTGATCCATCCGTCTCCTCTCCGAGCACCTCTCGCTCGGCTTTCTTGATCTTAATGAGTTCCCTGCGTTTTCCCTTCAGGAACTTAGTCCGGTCCGGTCGGAAACATTGACCGGCGAACTCACAATAGCGCATCTTACGCGCATATTTCTCGTTGGGGCAGATGGCCCTGGCATCCTCGATGTTGCCCTTCTTCATGATCTCCTTGACCTCGGGGTACTCGACCCGGAAGTCCTCTAGCGCCTGGGGCGCAAGATCATGGAACATGAAGCGCATCTTATTGGGGTAATCCCTCGGAATGTAACAGAAAGCGATTCCCTCGATATCCTGATCCAGACCCCAATCCCTCGGGGTGCAGAGTTCGGCGTATGTTCCCGCTTGGGCTACGTGTGGGGGATCAGGCTCCTTCAGGGCTCTCACAACAGACGAGGACGCCTTCGTTTTGACCTCAAGTAGGTACAGGTGCCCCCCGATAAGAATGAGGCCGTCACAGGAGCCCTTGAGCCCTGAGACGGGATCTATCAGCTCGAACTCGACGTACCGAGTAGCGAAACCCTTGCAGCAAGGGCCTTCCTCGGGTCCGATAGGGTTGCCTTCCCTGTCCTCCCCACGGGTCCATTCTGACCGATGATCCCCGCAATAGGGTGTCCCCAGACCCGGGGATGAGGTATACCAGCACTTCTTGCACTTCCACCTACCGTAAAGGAGCCCTACGCGCCCCAGGTAAGTCTGGATGACCTCATGGGTCGCAGTTCCGATATTGACGAAGATCTTTCCCATGAAATTGTCACCCACGGAGGCGTTAATGGGGTCCAACATCGCGAAAAGGTACTCGATTTGACAGAAGGGGAACGAAGATGGCCGAATCCGCACCTTGTACGGGGCCTTCCAGCTCTCGTTCTCAAGCAGCTCCTTCGAGACGTTCTCAAGGATCTTGTCATGGTTCGCTGTCATGCAACTTCTTTAGTCTAAAGGCTTGTCATGGAACGAAAACCAAAACCCGAACTAGACAGAGATTTTATTGTTGACCAGTTGGAGCGAGTTTGCTCAGATACCAAGATCCACCGGCATGATATAGCCATCCCCTGTCCATTCAAGGCCCACTCCAATCCCAAGCCGTCCTGCATGGTACACCTATCCGGCCACAAGACCGGAGTGGGCGTGTTCCATTGCTGGAAGTGCGATGCTAAGGGCGGGTGGCCCCGACTAGCCGAGGCTCTGGGCCTGGAATACGGCGAGAACTACGCTCCCCAGAACCCCTTTAGTGCAAAAAGCCGCGCCATGAAGCAAATTCGGGCGGATGCCGACGAGCAGCTTGAGGCCCGGTATCGCGATTTCATGCCTCTTGGGGTGACACCTTGGGAGCATGGAGCCTTTCGAGGGCTGCCAGAAGAGTTTCTAGTCAAGGTCGGGGCGAAGAGGTTCTACGACGACCAGACCGAGTGTTACCGAATCGTATTCCCCGTTAAGAACAAGAACGGGACCACGTTGGGTAGCGTTGCTCGAAGGACTGACAAGGGCACCTTCATGCCCTGGCTTAACGCTCCCGGACCCTGGGCTCGGCGAGCGCTGTTCCCTCTACACATCTTGGATCGGCCCCTGGAAACCGTGGTTCTGGTTGAGGGTTCTTTCGACTCTCTGCGCCTCTGCTATCTGGGAATCCCTGCCCTCTCCATCCTCGGAGCATCTAATTGGACGCCCACCAAACTGAGTACACTGCAAGGTATGGGCTGCAAGAAGCTCATCATCTGTATGGACGGTGATAAAGCAGGTCGAATAGCTGAGGCACAGATCTTCGAGGAAACAGCAGACAAGATCAAGCGCAAGAGGTTCCGGTTGCCCATCAACGTAGCAGATCCCGTTGACCCAGGTAACATGAACGAGGAGTTGATCGAGGCTCTCAGAGAGTTCGGCGGCTTTTAGGGGGAATCTATAGTTCGGTTAGACACGTCCATGTTGACACCGCTCAAATCAATCAGCGTGCTGTGGTTGCCCGTATCCTCACCAATATTAGCGATATTTTGGCCTAGCTGCCACCAGTGCAGCAGAGTGGCGGAAGACACGTAACTGCCAGAGTCAGTGAGCAAGTCGAATCCCGTAGAGCCGCCATTGTAAATTGCGGTCACCTCACCCGCCGTTAGTGCATTGCTCCACATGGACATTTGGTGATTGACACCCGGCCATTCAGTGCCACCGAAAGCGGCAGTGCCGCCTATTTCCACAAGCCGAACGATGGTATTGTCCTGAGGCCCAAGATTGTCCTTAGAAGCAGAATCCGCCACTCCTTGGTCAACTCCGTCAATGTAGAGTGTTACAGGGTCCCCGCCAACTGCTCCGTCGTAGGTGAATACGAAGTGAATCCAAGTGTCATCTGGTATCACATTGAACCATTCCAAATCCTTGAACTCAAAACCCCCAGGTTGGTTCGCATTGATTTGGATGCGTCCATTGGGCTGTGCAAGAACAGGTGTCTTGGTTTGGATAGTGATCGAGTTCCCTGCCGCCGTGGCTCGCCACAATACGTCAAATGTGGAAGAGGTAATTTGATCGTTCTTGATCCAACCCATGATGCTCCAAGCATCCACTGAACCCAGATCCTTGGCGATCCCTCCGGTCATGTACTCGTCAGTACCGTTGAAGACCAGACTGAAACTGGTCGGGGATGAACCGTCCACAGACCCGGGAGCGTCTCCCAGAACGATGACTGTTCCGTTCTCTACCGTCATTGATCTGACGTTTATGCCGCGCATAGTGTTCATGAAGTCCCTTCCCTTCAGAAAGGTATCTTCGCCCAGCTTGTGGTAGTGTTGTAGGTTAGCTCCACTAACGTACTCATTCTTGTTATACCGGAGGTCAAGACCGTGACCTAGTGATGCAACTGTGCGCGCTTCGTTTGCACTTAGAGCCGAGTCCCACATCCCCACATGGCTGATCTTACCGGTGAAGGCTAGACCGGCCGAAGCTGCTAGCACCTCGTTAGAACCGCCCAGCTCCACGAAGCGTGACGAGTCAATCATAGTACCGGCGTTTGTTGTATCCACAACAGGAGCTACGAACCCTCCGTTATAGTACATCGTGATAAAGTTGTCGAACCATACCATGGTGACATGTTGCCACTCTCCCTCCACTAGAAGGTTGTTGTACCTAACACGCTGCAACACTGTACCTGCCGAATCGGTGACTTGCAGGATAAGTGGCTTTTGTGCGTCGTCGGCGTCAATTTGCCATGTGATCTCATTGGCGGACAGACCTGCTTGTGCTGGTCCCACGAACACGGGGTACTGCATGCCTGCACTAAGATCGTTCGGCTTTATCCAGGCTGAAATAGTCCACGAGTTGACCAAACCAATGGGAAGGGCTGTTGCGGTTGCAAGGTTGGCAGTGTCATCAAAGTCTGCGCAGTTACCCACTAGGCTGGTCTCGATGATGCCACGGTTACGCATCTCGGCACCAACCCCAGTCTGTTCCGTGGAGATGGTGTATCCACCCGGTACACGATCAGGGAACTGTGTATCTCCTGCGGGATGTGTTAGGCTGGCTGAAGGGTCTCCAAGCACCCACCAGTGTACCAAGGACGGAGCCTCACCGTAGCACGGGTGCTCTACACGAAGATCTAGATTCTTCCAACCACCACTATAGACTGCCTTAACCCCGTTTTCCGTTACAGGAACAGACCACAGAGCTACAGAGTGTAGATCACCGTCAAACTGGTCGTTGACGCCTCGGCCATCGTAAAGGAAGTGGGTGCTTCGGGAAACGTTCGTTGTCGAGACAATACCACCGATCACAGGAGGCAGGTCATCCAGCCCATTAACAAAGAACCTAGCCGAGAACGTATCCTGCTTGCAGCCGAGGATATGGTACCACTGATCCTCTACTACCGGAGTGGTTCCTGTCAGAACGTTGAACGTCCCTGCCGCGTTGGAGAACTCGTACTCCCAAAAAGACACGCCGCCAGATGTGACAAGACTGAGAGCGATCTGGTCGAAGTTGCTGATGCCGTTAGTGACTCGCCAAACTTCCCGAGTAACGCCCTCAGCAGGAAGGCTTGTGGGCTTGACCCAGGCGGCAACTGTATGAGCGTTACCGACACCCTGAAACTTGTCGGTCTCGCCAACGGTACCTGCTGCATCCTTACGGTAGAAAGATCCTTCAGGAGCAGAACGACGAACCTTTTCCGCTGTCTGCGTGCTATCAACATCAGGGATAGCTGTAGGAGCAAAGTTTGTGTGGACGGCACTACTAGGGGAGTCCCCATACCTGTACCACGTCTCTAGGTTGCCGTTACTGACGTAATCTCCGTGCCCCAGATTGAAATCGACATCGGTGCCAGAACCAGCATTGTAAATGGTTGAGATCTCGGCTTGCCCCAGTGGAAGGTTCCAGTGTGCGTGCGAATGGATGAAACCTTCAAACTTCTGGGCGAGGGAGGGGGTGTGAAGATTCCCCGCCGTGATGGACCGCAGTGTGTTGGTCTGGCTACCTGAGATGTCCGTCACGTTCGTCATGTAGGAGTTCATGTTAAGGCCGTTACGATAGACCGTCAGGGTCGCGCCGTCCCAGGTAACAACAATCTGGTGCCAGGAATTAACCCCGAAGAAGAACCCGTCTACTCCCGCCGTGTCGGTGTCTTCGACAGCGATCTGTCGCTTCTTGAAGACGGTGCCACCAGAGTTGTACATTGTGACGGAGAAGATGCCGCCCGTCTCAATAGCGATATCTAAAGAATTGGTAAGGCCACCGTTAAGAGTACCCATGCTGTAGATGGTTTGGTTGCTGGCAGGGGACAGAGAGGTGGGGGCGCACCAAACCATGTGGGTCCAAGCGTTAGTTACGTTTAGATCCGAGTCACCAGAAATAACAGCGGAGTCGCTGGTGCCGTTGAAGAACATGGCGGCGTTGTGGTGCGTCTTGGACTGGGGGTTCGCCAAAAAACTGTTCGAGCGATTACACGACTGGGTAGGCTGGCCACCTCCGAGTAGTCGGTACGGGATATCTCCTGCAAGTCTAGGCATTCTTTTCCCATCTCCCGGGCTTTGGATTCTCTACCAGAAAAGACAGCAGGCCATTGAAGCTTCCATCGAATCTGTAACCCCTGTCGTCTACGTAAATTGCGGCCTCAGGCTTCTCAAGGCTCACCGGAATAGGGGGGAACCCCCAGTGTTGTAACCAATTCTCGATCGCTTCGACCCCGCCCGGCTCATTTGCTCTTGCGGAGAAGATCACCAGATTGTATCTTTGCCCCATCCACGCTACTGCGCCTTTGGCTCCGGGAACCGGCTTGCCCCCTGGGGTAGGAAAGTTCTCTTCTCGCTCTTTGTATTCGTGCAGCACACCGTCAAAGTCTAAAGCAATGGTGAGGTCTCGGTCGTAAGTCACTTGATTCTCCGCTATTTGAAAGATAACAGGCCCTACCCCCTCTTTACTCTAAAGGAGTAGCATGTCTAGAAAAGTCCAAATTCGGGTCGATCTCCCCCAGGAAGAATACGAGGCAGTCAAGCTGGTGGCGGGAAGCTCCGCTAGCGTCCCGGGCTACATGAGAAATGCTCTGAAGGAGCACATCGAGAGATGGCGAAGAAGTCTGGCTGGCACAAGCTCTTCGGTAGAGCCTACCACAAGGCAACGCTAATGGCACCTGTGTATGAATATCTGTGTAACAAAGGCCACGAGACCGAGATAGAACAGCGAATCGTAGAGGATGCCCTCACGGTATGCCCTAAGAAGGGGTGCAGATGTAAGGCTAAGCGCCTGATTTCCCGAACGAATTTTCAGTTGAAGGGCAACGGCTGGTTCAACCAGGGCTACTCTGGTTCCAGCAACGTGGCCCCGACAACCAGGGCAAAAGCGAAGGGTAAATAGGGGGTTATCTCTACGATATGTACTGGGGCGGTGTTACACCTGAAATGCTGGCAGCAATGCAGAGAGGCACCTATGTGTCTCCTGCCTCGAAGGAGGCGAAGGAGAAGGCTGAGCAAGTTGCTGCCGACGCCAAGAAAACGCCTGATGAGAAGTTGCGGGACGGGTTTCGGTCTTGCAAAGAGGCCGGAAAGAAGCTACCAAGAAGGCTCCTTGGGATCGTAGATCGCGAGACCGGAAAGATGACCGACCAGTACACTGTCATGGAAGGCCATGAGAAAGAAGTTTCCAAGATCATCATGGATGCGTTCCTAGAACAGCTTGACATTGAACTGCTGGAACGAGGCTTGATTGTAGATGAAAAGCAGGAACAAGCACGATAGCTCATGCGCGTACTCGGAGGGGCTAGGGCCTTCAATCCCATCGCCCGAGGGATCATGCCCCTCTATGCGCTCCACTAACCCGATCCTGGGGACATTATCATGTCCCAGGCTCATCAAGAAGATCATCTAAAATGTCCATCACCTGAAGACAGACACCGTAGCCGCGAGCCGCCCTAGTTGTTCGATACGATCAATGTACTCTGTACACCAATCGAACATCTAAGGAGCGCTAAAATGCGTACTGAAACAATCCGTGAAAACGGCTACTTCTACATCAAAGTCAAGATCCTCTCCCTGGCCGCAGAGGCCAAAATCATCCGCAAACAAGAGCAGAAGGCTCGCGCACACGGGAATCGTTCCCTGCGCATTGGCCTTGCCGACCACCGTCGGGGCATCGTGCGTCACGAGGCGCGTCATGCCCAACTGGCGTATGGCTTCCTTCGTGGTATGCCCTACAAGAGGATGGAGGCCAAGTGCCACCCCGGTTGTGGGCCGGACTTCGCCAAGGTGAAGTCTTCCATCGAGCGGTACGTCTGTGCCCGCCGGGAGATCGGCACAGAAGTGGACGAGTACGGCTACACTGTCACTAAGTGGGAGCCCATCGAGGAGTTCAATGCGCGTAAGGCGCAGCTCCTAGCTGACTTCGACAAGTGGGTGGCCGAAGCCAAGGCGTAGCGAGAAGCCCGGGAGGGTGCCTCCCGGGTTACCTACCCCACGCGAGAGGTAAAGACGTACTGTGCCATCACAGTGCTTCGTCCCATGTAGCAATAGTATTCGTAGTCCCGATTGAACCAGATATCTCTTTCCTTCTGAGAAAGCTTCTCTCCCAAGTTGTGAATGAAGTCTTCGGAATTCCAGCGATCATTGGAATACGCTGGGTTATTCAGCATAACGTTGACGCATAGCATGGTATTAAACGGGCACCTGTGCATAGTGTTTACGGTCATGCTAACCAGTGCTGACGAGATAGCTGTACTGGTGGTATCCAAATACACCAAGGCGGGGTTAAATGCTGACAGGTTCGTTGACAGCACCATATCCCACATGCCGTAAAACCATTCGGCCTCAGGCCAACACAGCCTGTTACCTAGAATGAACTCTTCATTGTTATCCACACCCCGAAGCTGCTCGGCGGTGGCCAAACCAGAAGCCACAATCTGTGCAGATTCAGAATTGGTTCTGGTTTGCTTGTTGCACAAGAACCAGTATTGGCGGTCCAGCGGAATAACGTAACCGAACACTTTCATGTACAGATTGAACAGCCACGCTCGGGCCGCTATCTTTTCATCGTTGTTGTATTCTTCTAGCATATTATGCTCCTCTGGTGTTGAAGACATCAGTGTATCCTCGTTTTTTAGCGAGCTTCAAGAGCTTAGGTCCGTAGAGAGGCCAACCATCTTTGTTGTTCTTTTTCTTCTCTCTCATAGTAGAGAGCTTATTTCCTAGGGACTTCTCTACATGATCCTTAGAGACAGTGCTAGGAGCCCTGTCTTCGTGAGAATTCATCCACAGGAAAAGCTCTTCAGCCCATTCTAGAGCTTCACGGGTTAGATCGACCCTATTGAAAACAGCAGGGTAACCCCGTTTCTTAGCAAGCTTCATGAGCTTAGAACCATAGATAAGCCAGCCTCTTTTGTTGTTCTTTTTGATGTCTCTCATAGTAGAGAGTTTGCTTCCGAGAGCTTTCTCTACTGTGTCTTTAGACACAGCGCTAGGAGTCTTACTTTCGTGAGAATCCATCCACTCGAAAAGTTCTTCGGCCCGGGCCATAGCTACCTTGGTAAGATCGGTTCTGTTGAAGACATCAAGATAACCACGTTTTTTAGAGAGCTTTAGAAGCTCTGATCCGTAGATAGGCCAGCCCTCTTTGTTGTTCTTCTTGTTGGTTCTCATCTTAGAAAGCTTTCTACCTAGAACCTTTTCTGTCCGGTCTTTGGATTTCTGACTAGGAATCTTGCCTCCGTGGGAATCCATAAAGGAGAAAAGAGTTTTGGCCCACTCTATCGCTGAAGCAGTAAGATCCCCATCAGAGTCAGACAAGAACCACGCCAAGTCTTCGGCGTTTCTTTCCCAGTACACCATGTCTTCGGGTCTATGTGAAGACGGCAAGCCTTTGTCGTACCTGTGTCTCTGGTTCCTAAGGTACACGGCGTAGTTGTCGTATGCTTCAGTGTTCATCTGGAGCCTCTGGTGTTGAAGACACGGGGATAACCACGTTGCTTAGCAAGCTTCAACAGTTTTGCACCGTAGGTGGTCCAACCATCTTTGTTGTTCTTTTTTCTTCTTTTCATATTAGAAAGCTTAGTTCCTAGAACCTTTTCTACTGGGTCTGTAGACATCTGGCTGGGAGCCTTTCCACCGTGGGAATCCATCCAATCAAAAATCTCACCAGCTCCCTTTAGGGCTTCACTGTTTAGATCAATAGTGTCAAAGACATCTTGGTAACCACGTTTCTTAGCGAGCTTCAAGAGCTTAGGTCCGTAGAGTTTCCAACCACCCCTGTTGTTCTTTTTCTTCCTTCTCATGTCGGAGAGCTTACTTCCTAGAGCTTTTTCTACCGGGTCTTTAGAAGACATTCTAGGAGTTTTTTCGTCGTGAGAGTCCATCCAACCGAAAAGCTCTTTTGCCCACTCTAGAGCTTCTCTGGTTAGATCTGTGGTGTTGAAGACATCAGGGTAACCACGTTTCTTAGCGAGCGTCAGAAGCTCTGATCCGTAGGTAGTAGTCCAACCACCCCTGTTGTTCTTTTTGTTATGTCTCCAATATGACAGCTTAGTTCCTAGAACCTTTTCTACTTGGTCTATAGACCCCTGGGTGGGAGCCTTTCCGCCGTGGGAATCCATCCAATCAAAAACCTCACCAGCTCCCCTTAGAGCTGAGGTAACAAGTCCCACGTCAGTGTCGGACAAGAACCACGCCAAGTCCTCAGGATTCCTTTCCCAGTACACTATGTCTTCTGGTTTGTGCGAAGACGGCAAGCCGTTGTCATACCGGCGTCTCTGGTTCCTCAAGTGTAGAGCATAGTTGTCGTATTTGTCGGAGGCTAGCATTTGGAGCCTCCGGTATTGAAGACACAGGGGTAACCTCGTTGCTTGGCGAGCTTCAGAAGCTTAGAACCGTAGGTGGTCCAACCATTTTTGTTGTTCTTTTTGTTCTTTCTCATATTGGAGAGCTTAATCCCTAAAGCCTTTTCTACTGGGTCTTTGGACCTCCTGCTAGGAAATTTCTCTTCGTGAGCATACATCCAATCGAAAAGTTCGTCAGCCCACTCTAGAGCCTCGCTGGTTAGATCAACCCTGTTGAAGACACGGGGGTAACCACGTTTCTTAGCAAGCTTCAAGAGCTTAGAGCCGTAGGTAGTCCATCCTCTATCGTTATTCTTTTTGATCTGTTTCATAGCGGAGAGCTTGACCCCTAAAGACTTTTCTACAGGGTCTTTAGCCGTCGTAATTGGAGCTTTACCTTCGTGCGAGTCCATCCAAAGGAAAAGCTCTTCAGCCCACTCTAGAGCGTTATAGGTTAGATCAGCCATGTTGAAAACATCAGGATAATCACGTTTCTTAGCAAGCTTCAGAAGCTCTGATCCGTAGATGGGCCAGCCTCTATTGTTGCTCATTTGATTCTGCCTCATAGTAGAAAGCTTACTACCTAGAGATTTTTCTATAAGATCTTTGGACTTCTTGCTAGGAAGCTTGTCCTCGTGCGAGTCCATCCAAAGGAAAAGCTCTTCAGCCCACTCTAGAGTTTCGCTGATGGGGTCACGACTATTGAAAACATCAGGATAACCCCGCTTCTTAGCGCTCTTTAAGAGGCTGGAACCGTAGGTAGTCCAACCATTTTTGTTGCTTTTTTTATCTTGTTTCGTATTGGAGAGCTTACTACCTAGAGCTTTTTCTACAGGGTCTTTGCTTCCATCGCGGGGAGCCTTGCCCTCGTTAGAGTCCATCCAAAGGAAAAGCTCTTCAGCCCGCTCTAGAGCTGAAGCGGTAAGGTCCCCACTAGAGTCAGACAAGAACCATGCTAGGTCTTCGGCGTTTCTTTCCCAGTACACGATGTCTTCGGGTATGTGAGAAGATGGCAAGCCATTTTCGTACCTGACACGCTCGTTGCGCAGGAACTTAGCCTTGGCGTCGAAAAAGTCTTCCTTGCTCTTCTCAGTCCTACGCATTGGAGGGCCTTATTCTCTTACGGTCCCAGAACTCATCACGCCAGTCCTTGCAAATTTCGTAGAACTTCTTCAACTCTTTCTCTGAAAAGCTTCCGTAGTGTGTGGTCTTGTCCTTATCAATCCTCTCGAACAACACCTCACCGTATTTCTTCAAGAACTCAGCAAGCTCTTTGTAGCAGGCCACACGGATCTTCTTGGCACCGAACAAATTCAAGAGCTTGAGCTTGAAATGGTCGGCAGCATGCTGCATGTGCTCCTCTGGGGTGTTGTATTGCACCAAGAGCTTCTCGATAAACAGGACTATATGCTCCATGTCCGTCAGACCCTCGGGCTTCGGGGCACATCTATACTCTTCCAGAACAGCCCCCAGAAGCCTCTGGTACACCTCATGACCGTACATATCCTCGATTGTAGTGGCGTCGGGATCGCTCTCGCCCCGAGCTGACTTAGTTTTCATCGAAGGCAGCATACAAGGGTACGCCAAATTATCAACAATCAGGAAGAACAGCAGAATACGAGTACGGTGCCCCAGAAGCTCCGCTCGGCTAGAGCAGCCTTTAGGGATTACGAACTTGGGAATGTAAGCCACGTACTTGACTGTAGTCTTTCCGTGAAACGATCGGAACATTCGACCCATCGTCTGGATGTTGTTCGTAATGGACTTCTTGGGAGCCGACTCGTGAATACGGTCGCAAATGACCCAATCTGTACCCTCACGCACGATGTCGCAAGCAACCACGATGTCGAAAGCGTGCGCGTCCCCTCGCTGGAGAGCTTCGTTGTCCTCCAGCAAAAGGTGCTTGTTAAAGTCTCGTTCGGATGCTGACAACCCTTCTCTGATTACCAGATCACAAATTCGCCCAGGCTTTAGAGCCTTGAGCCCTTTGATTAGCTTTCGCAGTAGCTTTTCTCCCTTGGCACCCTTCCTCCACGCTTCTCCCGTTCGCGGACAAGGCAGCAGGTGATATCTGTTAGGCTCCTGTGCTACAGCGTCAAGCATCATCTGCACAGGGTCTCTATTGTACTCCGTGTATTCCATCTTGAATGATCGAATACCCAAAGTCTTCCAGTTGTCCAGCCATTTGTGTTCGTACACCGTGAACTGTACGTCGTCCGGGAAGATCTTCTGGCAATCCCCACGAAACGGAGTAGCAGTGCTGTAGCAGACCTTGTACGACTTGCACCGGCTAGCGAACAAAAACCGATAGAATCGCCCCAGACCGTTAATGTCTGATTCGTCAGAAGAGGCAATGTGGTGCATTTCGTCGGGGCGGAATGTGGTGTTCTTGGGGATGCTATTGAGGCGCGCTCTTGCGGCCTTTCGCTCAGCCGCGCTCCCTTCCAGGGTCCGTGCCACCAATCTGTCGAACACAGCAACCAGTAGCGCATTTGAACATACTGCCACGAGCCCCCTGAAGCTGTCAGGGTCCTTACATGCTCCACGCTTTGCGGCGGACGTAAGGCACATCCAGTGCTCCAGAGCGTCCATCTTGGACTCTAAAGAGGAAAAGTCTCGCGTGAAGTTCTCGCTGTCGCTCACCATGTATTTGTATACTGGACCATCAACATCAAATTGGAAGTCTTGCTTCTTGACGAAGCCGAAGCCAATGTGCAGTTGGGGGACTGGGATCAACTGGGCTTGGGTGAAGTTACTATCCACCATGTCTAGAATTGACATGAAGATCTGAAATGTGGTCTTACCACATCCGCAGGGTGCAATTATCCCACACAAGCGGCAGCCATGCAGAGCTTCAACGCCCATTCGCTGCCATTCGCGAGGCCAACGCTTCTTCATGTATTCGGAGAAAGAGGGGAGTGGAGGCTTGTGCAGTTTCCAGTCCGGGTTGTCCAGAGCAACTGTAGCGAGATTCTTTGGCATGTCAGGTATATCGACCCCGAGCTGAGAATCTTGAGCTAAATCTTAGACAAGTGGCTGCTGAGACGAAAGAAACGGCCCCGGGAGACCGGGGGCCACGGGCGCGTCGCCTAGGAAAGGAGCTTTTCAATCCTCTCTTCCGTTCGTTCGCGCTTCCCGCTCTTTCCCGACGTGATGTCAGGGATCAACCCATCCAGCTTGAAGCCGTGCTTGTTGAGCTTCGCCGCGAAAATCTTCGTGGACCGGACGCTCAGGCACTTTTTGCCAGCGACGTGCCACATCATCAGCAGCCCGATGAAAGCCGTCTTTTTGAGAGGGATGGCACCAGAGTTCTTGTCCACATTGGCGCAAACACCCTCGATCCACTGCATCGCAGCAATGATCTTCTGGCGATTGGCGGGGGAAAGGCCAACAGGGGAGACGGTAGCGGACTCGCCTGCCTGCGGACCCACCTGACTACGCAAAGGAAACACATCTGAATAGTTGCCGGATACGGGAACGCTTCCCCTGGTCGCCAGGTACTCGATGATGTAAGCAAGCTGGATGGTCTCCGTCTTTCCTACTTGGGCGATGCCCGCCCTGATCGCCATGTCTAGGATGATATCCCCGTAGCGAAGAAGGGGATTGGAGGTCTTCTCACCCGTGTTGTGCGACCGGTTGGTATTGAGGATCGAGTAGACTTGCTGGAACTCCGTAGCAGGAACAATGGAAAGCGAAACAACAGTCCGCAGGTCGGAGGCCGACAACACACCTGCCTCGTAGGCTGCCATCAGCCCGCCAATGGTTCGATTGTGTCCATCAGCCAGCTTGATGTAAGGCTTTCCCTGCTCGTCCTTGAACACGGCCCCTGTGATTTGTCCGAAGGCTGCCGCACAGAAGTCCGAGACCATCTTTTTGATGAGCCTGGGACTGAATTGGTCTCCAGTCCCTCGATTGAACTCGAACGGCTTGATGCGCCTGTGAATGATGTTCTGGATCAGAGCGTCCAGAGTAAACACCCAAAGGTTTTTGGAGCCACCTTCTTTGATAGAAGCCGCTTTGGCGAAGCCAGGAGTGAGGGGAAAATCGTGCAGACAGTCGAACCCTTTGATGGCTTTCGCAGCCGCTTCTACGTCAATGTAGGTCTTACCACTCATCCTTGTTCTCCTTCGGCTTTCAGCCTATTTTCAGCAATTTCAAAAAAACTCTCGTCCATCTCGAAACCCAGTCCAACCCTGTTGGTTCTCTGGGCTGCCAGAAGCGTCGTACCCGATCCTGCGAATGGATCGAGCACTGTAGCACCTTCTTGGGTCATCCACAAGAGGAATTGTTTAGCGAGCGCCACCGGTTTCTGTGTGGGGTGTCCGCACTTCTCCTTGCTTCCCAGAGTAAACACCCAATCTTCAATCTCCGATATTCTCTTGCGCTCTACTAACTCACCTTTCCTCTTCACATCTATGGGGTTGAGAGAAGGCTTGCCTTTGGCAAGGTAGATAATTGGTTCCCAGTCCCGCTTCGCGGCACCTTTCAAATCACCGCCGATAGCGAACCGCTTGTTCCAGGCGATTGTTCCTTTGTACGTGAACCCCGACCGTTTTATGTTCTCCCAACGCTGTCCCAAGAAGGGCGGATTAGCGTGCAGCACGCAATAACTGTCGTCTTTCAACACCCTGAAGCACTCTGAGAAGAAGTCGTCCCAGGCAATAGCGGCGTTCTCTTCCGGTTCGTCCCCCGCGATGGGTTTTGAGAAACGGCTCTTAGATTCGCCGGATTTGTTCCAATTTTTCGATCCGGGTATATTTGAAACGTACCCAAGGCCATACGGTGGGTCCGTCAATACCAGATCCACAGACCCCTCTGTCACCTTCGGCAACAGGTCTTCCCACCTACCCCAGTGCATTCCGTTTAGCATACTCCTCTTTAGTCTACCACTCTACAAGAGTGCCGAGGGATGTTTTTGCTTCTTCAAGAATCTTCTCCGCTTCCTCCAAAGAAGTAAAAGTGCCAAGAGAAAGGACAACCCGGTACTGGTCTTCGAGCCCAGCCACCCGTTTTTTTCCTTTGTGGCTAAGGGGTTTTGTGGTAGCTTTTTGCCTGTAAATCCCCGGAGGTAAATCTCTGTTAAGGGTTGTGCGCCTGTTGAGTGTTTGTTGCCTATGTGTTGCCCACCGCAAATTACCGGGTTCATAGTTTCCGTCGTTGTTAATTCGATCAAGAGAGTGCTCTTCGGGGCGTGGTCCCAGGTTTTCCTCCAGCCACCGTATAAACGCGCCTGCGTCGTCTATCCACGGCTCATACATCTTAATGCCACGAGCACTGTAGTAGGCATGATACTTGCGACTTTTTCCACCACATCTTTCTTTAATGGAACACCACAGAGAGTACATAGGATTCTTTCCTCCTACTGGACTATATCCGTGCTTCTGTCTGTGCATATTTGCGCCGCAACTTTTGGTTACACCACTCACACAATTGCCCAAATATACAATTTTCTCGACACCGCATTCACATATAGTGGCGACCTGACGACCGTTCTTTATTGTGGGAAACACCTCGTGTAGTACGGTCAGGGTTCCATAGACATTCCCCACCACATCCTTAGGCAAGGAACTACGTCGGCGCTTCCAGTTTTCTCCTCGGGGCATGTAAATTCCTAGTTCGCCTATATCTTCGCCACCTTCGCACATTTGTCGCACTTCTGCCTATGGATTTTGGCGTACCCAAATAGCTCATGGCTACAGTCAGTACCTGTGCAGAACACTCGGTGCTCGCCAGCGTTGGGCGTAATGGCAAACAGGTCTCCGGGTCCAGCCTCCGAGGGTTTCACCTTCGTGAACCACCCATCGGCGTTCAAGTCTGCCAGGAACCGGGAGAGCTTGCCTCGCGTGGACAGATGCCCGCCCCCGCTCTTGAAGCCAGAAATGCGCTCGTAATCGCCTTTCTTCAACTTCTCAATCCAGATGTAAACAAAAGTCCGCTCGCCGTTCATGTCCGTGATCCAAAGGCTATCGGGATTGATCCCGAACTCCTTGGCAATGAAGTCAGTCCATTTGTGAGTGAACTCTTTTGCTTTCTTTGTAACGGGCATTAGCGATACACCTGCATTGTAGGTAGCGGCTGCGGATCGAGAGACAACGGGATCAGCCAACGCAGATTGAATAGCACAGACCCAGGCAGTTGGTCAACATACGTGATGACAACTTTCTCGTCTGTCGTGGATTTCAGTTGCTCAAGCGGGATGTTGAAAGCCTTGAAGCACTCTACCTGCCACGAGTCGTTACCCATTATATGGAATGATTGCCAGACCTCGACTTGCGTACTGAATCCGGTTTCTTCTCGAAACTCCCGAACCATGGCCTCTAGACCGGCACAGCTAGCGCCATGATCGCGATCGAAGTCCTCTATCATACCACCGATGCCATTCAGGTGCCCTGCCTGCCACTCAGGCTTGATTTTGCGGATCAATGCCACCCTACCCCGTTGGGGCCACATGTTTGGCTTAGGCTGGGGGATGTCGAATGCGAATCCGAGACAGTAACTCGTGAATTCTGTCATTCGCTGACCTTGCGGTCAGGGTTGCGGGCGCTCCACTTCTTGCCCCTCTGGGCACGGCGGCGCTCCTCGAATGCAGACTGCCCATCGTCACCAAGAGGGTGACGGTCGGACATGGCAATCTTCGTATTGACAGCCGCAGCCATCCCTTTCACCGCATCCTTGAGGCCACGGATGCGATCCTTCTCATCGCCGTCCATGTTGCCCGTCCAGATACGGAGGGTATTCTTGCGGAACTTACGACGACGCGCAACGTCCGGGTCCCCGGAGGACATGGGGACAGCATCAAGGAAAACTGCCGAGGGGTCAATCCCGAGGAACGTAGCGACATCATCAACAAGGCCGACCTGCTTTCTGCGAGACTTGGGCACGGGCATCTCTTACTCCTCGGTCTCTGCGGCTCAGAACTTTAGCGAAAACTTATACCGGGTGTGGTTTCCCACTTGAACGGCTTCTCAGCGGTTTCCCGCTCCACCACGCAGCCCGGCGGCTACGAAGGGTTTGTGTATCTCTCCACGAGGAGAGGCGCGGCATCAAGGATCGACATGATATCCTTCTTGCCAACCCCCGTTGCGTCGTGCAACAGTAGCACAATCGCTCGTCTTTTCAAGCCAGATTCGTTGATCTGGTCGAAGCCGTCTGCCACTTTGTGGAGGCTGGAGACTATGATGCTGAGCGGCTCCTCAGTATCGTTATCGACCGTAACATGGGAGTTCTTGAGTTCTTTCTTAGGTCTGGGCATTCTTCCTCGCTTTCTGCGCCTCTATTGCTGCTCGTCTACCTGTAGATGCGGCGTTCTTGGGCGTGGCCTCTGCAAGATCGCTGGGCCAGTGTTTCGGGTTGTCCGTCCAGTCATTGCCATCTTGATGCAAGAAGACACCCCACATCTTACCTTCATGCTCTGTCTTAGCAAAACAGTCCAGCCCTTGACTGTGCCCTTTGGGTCGGATACATCCCAGACCCAGACTGGGATAGCCCATGCTGCACAGTTCACCGCCCGGCATTTTTCCTCGCTTTCTGCGCCGCGATTGCTGCTCGTCTGCCTGTCGGCTCGACCTTAGGTAGCTCGGTCTTCGCCTTGGGCATGGTACTGATAGCCTCAGCACACAGATTAAACGCCCAGATGGCGTAGTCCCCAGGATACGATACGTCTTCATTCTTTTTATACGGCATTTTTCCACCACTCCTTGTCTATCTTCTCAAGCTCCGGCCCGAGTTTACTAGGAAAGACCACGGCGTAGCCCTCATCGTCGTTGATCTCGATGTGGTCGTGGTTGGTAGTGAGACGTGCAACTGCCTTGTAGAAAGCGCGCAACTTATCTAGTTCGGCTGCTTCTTTCTCAGTCATTTGCGTCTCATCAATGTAACAGCGCTCTACGCTGCAACACCTGCGCCATGGCAGCCTTGAAGTTGGCTGCTGCGATCAGTATGTCCTGGGTGTTTCGGTCTTTCACCACCTGTACCAACTCATCGAGAGGCAGTGGCTCCAACGATTCTGCGAACGTAACGAACGCCCGAGACAGCGTGGGCAGATCTGCAAGTACATCGTTAACTGATAGATTCTTCATCAAAAAACTGCCTCAAGACCACTTTGGTACGGTCGGCAATGACCATACCCATCGCTTCCACCACGGCTTCCACCGGACCGTTGTATGAGCCTACTAGCAAGTTTCCCGCCAACACCCGGGAAGGACCCTCGTCCCGTATGTGGACAGTGTATCCCTTGATCGTCAGGATTCCGGTTGAGGAGTCTGCCTTGACGTGGAAGTCGTGAGAGTCCTCAGGACCGCCCTCAAACAGCTCCACTGCCCTTTCGGCTGCCATCAGGGCCTTGCTGAAATTACTCATCTTGCTCTGGTCCATACTGAACTCCCATTCGCTCCTCGTAGGAGGGCGTCTTAGGGTAGAGATCTTTTACCCTTTGTTGGCGTTTTTCTTCCTCATCCCACGCAACCGCTCTATTTTTTGCGTCCTGCCACAAAAGAAAATGCACCCAGCCAAACACAGAGATGACGATCCCTGCGGGAAGCCATGCAACTACAGTGACCCAGACCTCAGCGTTCATGACGCTTTCTCAGGCCGAACCAGAACTCTTGCATCTTGCCCAGCATGTAGTGGGTGATCTCCCCCACGCTGAGTTTGGCGATCACTGAATCGATGCCACAAAAGGGGCACAGTGCCGTGGCGTTACCGTGCATACCTGCATCCGGCATGCGAGATAAGAACGGGGTATCGTCAATCCACTCCTTGATAGGAAAATCCAGAGGGTCCCAGATGCGCTCGCAACAGAAACACCCCACCTGATTCGATGCCTCGATGGCGTGTCGATTCAGAGTGGACTTGCTGTGGATCTCGTGAAGCTGGCTTTCATTCATGAGTTACCTTTAGACAAGCTGAAAAAGTTTGGCTCCAATCCCGAATTTCTAAAAAGCTGGCGTATCTCTGTGGTAGTTCCGGGAACGATCAACCCGGGTACGATAGCAGCAGACGTGGAGAATGTACGGAGTTCTCTCCCGATGGCCACTGGCGCTGCGCCAATAGGCGATTCTGGTTTTGGGGCGTCTCCCTGAGGTCCAGATGAATTGTATCCAAAGACCAGAGACATCTGCGAGGACTAGGGCAACCAGAGAACAACTGCTCCACTGTAACACATGATATCACCCCAATATTGATATGAAATAGAGTAGATAGCATGACTCTGATACACAAGCCACCCACCAACTTGAAGGAATATGATAGTGAAATCACTCAAAGAAATGATGGAATTAGGACATACTGTACAACTCGATGATGCCGAAGAGGAGATATATGCGGCACTCGCTGGCTCTGGTCACCTTGATTCGCACATGTTGACACTTGCCGGACCGCTCGACGGGAAGCCTCGGCCACCTGAATGGTTTCGGGAGGAATTCCACACTATGTGTGCCGCTTACTTGCGCATGTACGACGAAAACCCTCAATGGCACATGGTGATAAATCGAGGCTGGTCCGGCACTGGTCAATGGAGTGCGCACGTAACTTGGGTGAACGAGAAGCCCCGGAAATTGAAATTCTTCACTTGGTGGTGGAATAAGCGTTTCGGCACGATGCGTTGTGTGCTATCTGTACACTCGAATGGTCTCCGGTATATCGTAAAGAACATGGTGCAACCCGACGCCCGGACCTACGAAGGAGCACGAAATCGCCGAAATACCAAAAAAAGAGGTAAAGGTTTCCGTGGGGTTACCGATAAAGAGACCGATGCCGAAATCGAAGGATGACCCCAGAGAATTCAAGAACGAGAGCCTGCGAGACTGCTCAATGGACCGAGACGCCCAAGATATCCGCCGTCACGGGGAGCTTGAGAAGGCCAAGGACCGGGGCACCGCCAACATCGCCGAATACTTCTCTGGGATTCCGGCCGATCTGCTGACTGGGCTACCGGAGGTCATCAAGTCCCTTCCTGGGAAACTCGATGAGGACATGCTCGATATTTTGGCTGGTGCTCAACAAGCTCTGGAGATGCGGGACGCAGAAGACGACTAGGGCCTGTGCTGCCAACACTGGATAACGTCCTCGATATCCTCCCGCTGGCGTTTGCATCTCGAACCGGCCCGGGTATCTTCAACGCAGCGCATCAAGTCTGCCTCAAGATACTCCATGATGTGCTTGAGACGAGTACGCAACTCGTTCGTGACGCGCTCGGAATCCCAGTCTAAATCGCTGTCGGCCATGCTGCCTCGCTCCCTATTAGTGTATCCTACCTTTCATGGTCGCAGTTGAGACTGAAGTGGTGTCCTTCAGCGGATCTTGTCCTGCGGGAACGATGTAATCGAAACCCCGTATTTCTTGCTTTACTTTATTCAAGGTCGCTACCACACCATCCCAATACATCGAGAGATCCGGTGGCATGTCCCCGCCAGAGACCACTACGTGGTAGGCATTCGTCCTGATCTTCTGCTCAATCGCGAATCCAAGCTGGTGAGGGCCGGTGATAATGGAACCCATCTGGCCCAGCTTGTCATTCCAGTTGACGATCTCGTAATCGAGGTATCCGATGCCTTTGCCGTTTAGCGTGAATCTGATACGCATTAGTAGCCCCTCAGCGTGGCGATGATAAGGGCCATGTGCTCAGGGTCGTCCCGAACCATAGCACCCCACATGTGCTCGTTGTAGAATGCCTGGACCCCCATAGAGACTAGCTCGCCATGCCCTTCCCGGTCACCGTAGCTCTTACCACAGTAGACAGAGAAGAAGTGGTCAGGAATGAACTCCTCGTTTTTGTCATAGTGCCTCAGGTCAGGATACGGCTGCCCTGTTTTGGGGTCAATATCCCCGTTCCTGACGAGGGGCTGGCCTTCTGTCCGGTTCTTGTAGAAACCAGAGAAACGTCGAGCTGTATCGGGGTTGCTAAACTCCATGTGGTGCGCGAATTCGTGGATGGCGATATCGTCCCTGTCCGAAGCCGACCCTCCGCCGTACTTGCGTGTGGTGTCCCACATCTCGTGCTTGGGTACCTTCTTGAGATCCGCCCCTACACTGAGGCAGATACGGCCGTCGGACGCGCTGGCGTAAGCTCGCACCATAACCTCCGATTCCCATGTTATGCCCACCATCCCCGGCCCACCCACCACATCACGGTGGGCAATCGAGAACAGGTCTTGTAGGCTCTCTTGGATCTTAGCGGAATTCGGATAGCGTGAGCTTTCCTCCAGCGTCTCCTTGGATATCTGGTCTCGGTGCTTCTGTCTCAAGACCAACAGCTTCTTTCCTGTCAAGCCAGCGATGCCCTTGCCTTTCGCGACTGTGTAGTCCTCATCTTTTTCGTTAATCTCAGCCCACGCAGCATTCCCTACATTGTGCAGTATTTCACCAGCGCTTTCGGCATCAATTTGGGTGTATTGGTTGACTTTCCTCATTGCATTTTTGATGGGTTGGCGAATTTTCTCCGCCTCCTTCAGGATCTTTTCGCTCGCCCGTAGTACGCCCATGTGCGCGTTTCTTCCGAGTTGGTCGATGGCATCTTTGTCGTCTTCTAGGTCAGAGACCAGTTTAGCGAATTCACCCGTCTCCAGAGACTTGCTGTCTCTACGCTTTAGGATGTCAGCCTTTCTAGTTTGGTACTCCTTTTCGAATTCCTCAGAAGCGTATTCTGCCTCTGCCAGGGCGGACCCTGCCAGCATGTAAGCTCTTTGTGCCGCGTCGATACCAGACCAATCAGCCCACTGCTTCATTTCCGTGGTCGCTTTCTCAGCAGCTTTGCGGTGATCGTGAAGATAGGAGTTCGGTGTCCATGATTCACTTAGACCGAAGCTCTCCCACAACATCCTGTTCGCCGACTCATCTCCAACTCTGGCCGAGCGGTCTAGTATTGCCATCGCCAGCTTCGTATTAGTCTCGAAGGGGGACCTTTCAACGGGGTCGATTTGTTGCCCCATTCGCATTCGAAGCAAGTTCTGAAGAGTAACGGGTGCATCGGGATCATCCACGAACATCCTAGCTAAGTCGGCTCCTCCGAGTGTGGGCGACTCCCGCCAACTCGCCAGAAGCTCTTTCATTTTCGTTATCTTGCGGTAGGCGAGGTCCCGCCCAGAGTCCGGGATAGCGTCCATGTCAAAATTAGACAACTGTAGTAGATCTTCTACCTCTGTACCTTGTCCCAGGTTTGAATGTCTCGCGGGTCGTCAGCCTTGATCGAGCTATTGAACTGATCCACAGCGAACTGGGCTTTGTCTACTTTCTTTTTGAAGTAGTTACCGCCTCTCTTGCTGGGCGGAATATCCTTATTGCTAATAAACTCCAGCGCCTCGTTTACAGCGGCTTGTAGCGCCTCGACGGCCTTCAGGTTCTCGGCCCTGTCGTCGCTTTGGAGAGCCTGGGCAGCCTCTTTCAGCTTGATGGCTTTGGTGTTGCCCTTCGGGGTTCTAACCAGTACAGCCTGAAGGGACTCAAGAGCTTGAGCCACCATGTCCTTCTGGCGTGCCCACTGTCCTTCCGGCACCAACTCAATAGCCTCCGCAGAGGGGCCAGGCTCCTCAGGAGCGGGCTCGCTGGGCTTGTTGTCATCCCAGTCCACATCCCGCTCGTTACGCTCGTCAGCGGAGTTCTCGTCGGTCCAGTAAGGGTTCTCTCCTGGCTCTGGTCGGTGAGCTTCTCCGTCGTGGCAGTCCTTGTCTTTTGAGATCCACCCGTCACCACAAGGGATATCGTCGGGACTGTTAGGTACTTTGTCGCCCGCGTAAGCAGGGTCCTCGTCTTCCGTAATGAAGCTGTCCCAATTCAAAAAATCACGCATCGGTAGCCACCTAAAGGGGTTTACACTAGAAATAACCATCTAATGAGGGCATCGGATTCCCTAGTTGCCCCTTTCTTTCATCTTTTTGGCCCACTTCTTCTGCCACTCGGACTGCGGAGTGTCGTTCAGAATATCCTCGACCGAAGCCGTAGCCCTGTGTGGCCCAGAGGCTCTTGTTTGCGATCTACGGGCTTTTCTCCTTCTAGGCGATGGCGGAGTGGCCTTAGCGAAGAGGTGGTCCCTCTGCTCGTCATAGTAACCGTCAGGGCCAGATTTGTAATACTTCAGGGTTGGATCGTTGGTTCCCCAGTTCGGCGGGGGCGGCTTCCTTCTGGCTTCCTTCCGCTTCTTCTCCCTATGGTGGTAAGAGGTCCCCGTGGGGGGTTTTGACCTTATCACCGGCTCTCGGTACGGACACTTCCCTGCCTTGGTGGGGTTGGTGATTGCTCGGTAGGCCCAATTGACCAATTGGAACTCCATATCTGGTAGATCCGGGTTCAGGTCAGGATGGGTTTCCCTGGAGAGCTTCCGGTAAGCGTTCTTGATCCGCTTCCTAGTGGAACCTCTTTCAATTTCGAGCACCTTGTACGGGTCCATGCGTCTAAATAGCGCATTTAGATGTTACAGTCTCCAAAAGATAAAGCCTCCGAAGCCTAACATAGCCAAGAGCGCAATTACCTCAATTATGTCCATTAGTGACCAACCGCACCTCAGTAGATATATTTCGGCGCGTACCAACCGTACACCTAAACTGTTCATTTTCTCTCCTCTGCCGCGAAATGCTGCTGAACATCCGACAGAAGCTCGTCCAGCTTCCCCTCAAGGATGTCCTTGTAGCGATAGGTCTTCCCGGAACGGTGGTCCTTCACACGCTGATCGGACTCGTGATAAGTCCTTACACGTTCTGTACTTGTAGCCTCTACTTGCGTTTTAGCGGCCTCTTTCATCAGAGGCACGAGGATATTCGTCATGCGCTTGAAGGCAGCCTTCTTGTTCTTTCCCTGCTCCTTATGCTCCTCGGCTTTAGCTGTAATCCCAGTTTCTACATGTGTTAATCGAACAGCCGTATCCCTTTTATTTCGATTTTGACCACCTTTGCCGCTAGCGCGGTAGTAGTCGATTCTGATGTCTTCTTTACGAACTGTCTGTGGCCACGCCATTTTGTTTCTCACATGCTTATGTTTAGGAGGGAGTATTACTAAAGAAAGGATCATCTTTATGTTACTATCATTGCCTTTTGAAGAGATAATTGCACGGTACCAGAAAGGAGAATCCCAAGCACAACTTGCTAATAGCTTTAGTGTAGACCGGCGAACTATTAGGAGAAGGCTGGTTAAAGCTGATATACCTCTTAGGTCTGGTGGAGAGGCTTCCAAGGTCCAAAAAAACAAAGCCTTTACTGCATCCACTGTGGTAAACGAATTGGTCGATGGAATGTTATTAGGTGATGCTTGGATAGAGCAAGGACAAGACAACGCTCGCCTTGGTATTGAAGTGACCAAAAAATCCGAAGGGTGGATAGAACAGATATCTGATATCCTCACAGCGCACGAGGTCAAGCATTCCATAGGGTATAGAAAACCCAGAGAAAAAATAATAAACGGCATTCATACCCGATCAAAGGAAAGCGTTATGCTTAGGACCAGTCTATATCCTAATTTTGCTGTCCAAAGACTACGGTGGTATCCAGAAGGTACAAAAATAGTGCCCAGAGATTTAGAACTTACTGCAAGTAGTATAGCTCATTGGTATTGGGGTGACGGATCAACCAGCAAGTATATGGTCCGTCTATACACGAACAATTTCTTAGAAAAAGACTGTGAATTCCTAGTAAGCTGTCTGTTGGAGTTCGGAGTAAGTTTTTCAATAAGCAAAAGTCGCAAAAATCCTGTTCTTAGTCTGTACAACAATTCTGAAAGAGAAAGGTTTCTGGACCTAGTTCGGGACCACGTTCCAGAATGTTTCGAATACAAAGTACAAAAACCTGTAATAGTGAGAAGAAGCAAGCCTACTCTTTTTTGAAAATTCCTGCGCCGTAGACACCATAGTACCGGATTACACTGTCATGTTGGTCTACGGCGCAGAACGAGGCACGGCATTCTCCTTTTGGATTACACTGCTATGTAGGACGTTCCTCTTTGAAAATTCCTGCGCCGCAGACATCATAATGTCGGGTTACATCACCGAGTCGGTCTGCGGCGCAAGTTAAAATGTAGTAGACACGGCAAGACCACTCGGGCTACAACTTCAACACGGCCGTGTCTACTGTGTTAGAAAAGGAGGCGCGACATTCTCCTTTTGGGTTACACTGCTATGTGGGCCGTGCCTCTTTGAAAATTCCTGCGCTGCATGGCACGGCTCTGGGGGGTTACAACATCGCTAAGGCCACACAGCGCAGGTTAAAATGTAGTAGACACGGCATATCCCAAACGGGTTACAACATTCTGCTGGCCGTGTCTACTTTCGTTAGATCAATCCGATACCTTCCGCCACTGCTTCCACAGTTCCCGCAGGATGCGCTTCGACAGGAGCCTACGCTGGTGTAGGAAGATGTGGCCCGTTGTCCAGTCAGGGTGTGCAGCAGCAGCTTTGGCCTTCACTCCCTCAGAATATTGGTAGAATTCATTGTTGGTCTTCTTGCCGTTCTGGTGAACAGTACCCTGCACAACGAACATCATGGATCTCCTGCTCGGGTTGTAACCGTGCAGTTTAGCCATTTCAGTGCCACGTCGAAGGCGCTGGCGAACCATGGGATCTTGCGCATTCTCGGACACCATACCTAGCCCAAAACGCTTCCACAATTTAGCGGGCGTGGCGAAATTACGCAAGTCGGCTCCGGCTTCTGCCAATATCCTTCCTACAGCTAGGAGGCTCAGGCCGGGGGTTCCTTTACCGGGGCGACCAACCCACGAAGCGATCGGCATACCTGCCACTATGGCAGTGATGTCTTTGTGGTATTGCCTTATTTGGGGGTCGAAGCCCCTGATAGCAGGGACCATAGCGAGCGCCATAATCTCCACTTTCGCAGCAAATACCTCTATTGGGTCGGTGGAGGTCCGATCAATCTCGTCAGGCTTCACATGCAACATCCACTTTTTGTGGACGGCAGTTGCCAGCGCTCCGTCTTTTGTGCAGAGAGCGTACTTCTTAACGAAGCACGTCTTACCTTTGCAGTGGTGGTCCTGCACAGCACGCTTGATGACGCCATGTAACTGCTGGTTGAGGGACTCTCTTGCTCTCTCAAGATTCAGACAATCTCTATGGAGGCCGAGGAGTTTAGTGATTTCGTTGTGCATTTTCTAATCCTTGTAGGAGCGGCACGGAATGCTCCAAACGGGTTACACTGCATCTATGTCCGTGCCGCTCCGTAATATAGGGCGGTTGGTCAATGAGATTTCGGGTTACAAATGGGAGTTGGACCAACCATCCTGTAAAGTTGGGGCGACGCCGCACAGCGGATTCGGGTTGCATGAGCGCATCGACAGCGTAGCCCCTTTGTAAGTTATGAGCGGCGCGACACTCTCCCAAAGGGTTGCATCACGGCGGTGGTCGCGCCGCTCTGTTATATTGAGTATTTTAGTGAGGTTGGTCACTCTTCTAGAGGGTTACACCGGTCTTTTGGACCAGCCTCACTGTGATTTACATGTAAGTCCTCTCGCGTAGTCTCTCGACAAACTCATCCTGAACGACTGAGCCTACCGTGCGCTTGTCTCCGGCGGAGACGCCTTCGGCCTGCATCTTGTCTGCAATGGCGAAGAGCATCCGTGCGTCACGTCCGAAGGTGCCAGACTTCTTGTCTCGCATCTGCGCCTCGGTGGTCACCTGATCGAACGTAGCAGAGCGCAACTTCACGCCCCCGTGGGTCAGGTAGAATGTGTCCATGTAGAGCGCAGCGACGGTCTCAGCACTTGCTGCGTCGGCTGCTGCTGTTCTCTTGGACTTGTTTGGCTTGGCGGCTCCGGTTGAGGGTGCCTGGGGCGTGATAGGCAGAACCCGAGACTGCGACCGAAGTCGCTGCACGATGTTGTTGATCTGACTGTTGGCGAAGCGCTTCCAGACTTCCGTCTCGATAGCAGACGCCATCGCAGGGCTCAGATTATCAATCTCAGCATCAGCGACAGCAAGAAAGGCAGCTTTCGCCTTCTCCCAATCTCCGCTGCTTGCTGTCCACGCTGTCTCAGCCCACTTGGCAAAGACCTCTTCTATGTCTACGGAACTCATACGTTTTCCTTCTTTATCCCCGTGGCAAAATCGCCCGGTGGAAATGTAGCGGTCCTGACACCTTGAAAGTGGGTTACAAGTTCTTTATGGTCAGGACCGCCGTTGAAGTATAGCAGGTCGGTCAGTGGCGACAAGGGTTACAAACACAGAAAGGACCGACACTGAATCCAATGAATAGGTAGCTTTCGAACATCAGCTTTCAACCTCTTTCTTCTCCAAGTAGAAGAAATCCAGACCCTCAGGTTCTTTCTCTCCTCGAAAGATGAGAGCAGCAGCCCCCATGCAAATATTGTCACCTAGGATCTTCTGTACCTTGGCAACCGCTTGCCCAGAAGACACCACATCGTCCACGATAAGGTACTTCTTTTTGCTGAACCCAGGGCCGCGCGTGCGGTTCTCCAGGGTTAGCACCTTCACTCGTGGCTTGTTGAGTATCCCGGCCACCACGAAGGCAAGCTCGATGCCGCCGATAATCGGGGTGGCGATAAAGTCTATCTCGTCTCGCAACGTTTCGGGGATCAACTCTGCAAGTTGCTCTGCATACTCTGTCGTAGCTCGGCTGTCGAGTAGATCGAAGTCGTAGTAATACGGAGAACTCCTACCAGAGGTAAGTTCGTGGTCTTCTTTGATCCGGCATTCCTCGAACATGCTGCCTACACCTTACGTATTTTCGATCCCTTTCGAGATGACCTTGTAAATTGTGTGTGGAGCATACGTTACCTTAGTTCCATCTGCAAGGGTGTGGGTATACCCTCGACGGATGATGGACGAAACCTTGCAATCAACCAGAATCTCGGCTGCTGTTTCCCACCGGTCATTCATGTTGGTCGAGTAAGACAGCGGCAGTTTGAAGACCTGAAGCGGTCTGGGAATTCCTTGGGCGGTACCTTCGCTCGTGACGAATACCGTCACGAGGTAGTCCGTCTTCGTGAGAGTCGGAGGGCTCAAGATACCGAGCCGAACTAGAATATGCCTAAACATCACTTTCTCCTTTCGTTCCAACGGAACGGATTTGGTTTGACCGTCGGAGCCGCGATCGAATGCTACAAACAAGGGTGATAATCGCGTAGGCCAATACGATTAGCGCGAATATCGTTGTTTTCATGCTGGTCTCCTGGGCGAATCGCTAGTCCGAATCACAGCGCAAGCTGGAAGTAACAACTACGATGTTGTTACGGGATTCTTCCCGGTCGTAGTCGTCCACATCCCGGTCTCCCGGTGAAAAGTATTTACGCAAGCACTCAGCTTCCGTTCCCTCTGTGCAAATGATACTTTCGTTTGCACCGCTGTATACTATCAGTCCCATTTTGTCTCCTTAGGTGACAGGTGTAGTTTCCTCTTCGGCAGCCAGCCTCATAGCTTTAGCCTTTTTTTGAGCTTCTATGGCTTGCCTTCGACCGGACTTTTTTAGCTCTGCTGGATAAGCATGGCCATAACAGATGATACGGTTGGGAATTGCCTCTGCCTTGCACCCCTTGACTTCGCAGGTTTTCCAAATTGCCATGTCGCTTCTCCAGCGGGTAGATGCCTATTCCATGTCTCCTTCAACTTCAACCAGCTTTCGGTCTGTGTACTTGCCTCGAACTTTATTTACCTTGTCGGTCGCTTCGGCGATTTCTCTAGCCTCTTCGTCAGACAGGTCGTGATCCAGCACGAGCCTCTTCGCGGAGAACACAATTCTTTCGAATAGGTCAAGGACTTTCATTTTTACGCTCCTTCTGAGCCATTATCGCCTGACGGCGACTGCTCATCCGTGGTTCCTCCTTAGCCTCCTTGAGAGCGTGCCCGCGATACGCAAGGTCACCGATCCATCCACTCGGGTTGTCTATATAGTGATACTCCCCGCGCAGGGGCTTACTGTCGTCGGCGACGTACACTGCACCTAACTTGCGCAGTAACAGGTTGCTGTCCTCTAGTTTAGCAGCCATGCCAAACCCACACAGAGGGCACCCAAAGCCGCCCCTGCCGAGAAACCGACGAGGAGCGCTGCCCGCAATGCCTTCTGCATCCGCCCTACAACCTGAGCAGCGTGCTGCACCTTGGCAACCGTGACGCAATGCTGGGCAGGCTCCCAATCGAGAACCATCTGGTTGATGCACTCGATCGGAACACCGTGGGTGTTTCGCTGAGCGGCAACAATAGTCGCAGGGTGGGGGAGTTCCACAATAACTACGCGGTAACCCTCAGCCTCAGCAGCCTTTATGTACGGGTGGTACTGTTCGGTCTTGACGTTCGTGTTGTCCACAATCACGCAAGGCTTCCCAGCGGCGCACGAGTCCTTGAAGTTCTGGAGGTTCTGGGCGTGCCGCTCCCCAGCCAGAGCCACATCGAACTTGTACTCGCCATCGACCATGCACAGATCGTCGGTCGAGTGGATCGCTGCGTCAGTCAACCGCCGACTGCCGTCCCTGCTCGTCTTACCGGGGAAACAGCCCCGGGCGATCATTTTGGCAACAGTGGATTTCCCAGAGCCCGGAATACCTCTCATTATGAATGCGAATTTTTTCATACTTTCCTCATCGGTCACCTAGCGCAGAACATTAGCTTTTTATATCCCTGGCTTATTCGGTCTTTGGTTCCGGCTTCCAGTCCCCGTCGGCGTCCAAGTGTTCCGGGGGCCAACCCTGCATCGTCACCTTTATTGTTCTGAGGATTCGGTTGGGCAACACGAAGAAAATCGTCCGTAGGAACTGAAAAGTGCATAAAATCAGGAAGATAAGTCCCCAAAATGCGGTCCAGCCGAAAAATATCCAGTGTTCTCTACCCCACTCAACGAACGCCAGTAATACCTGATCCATATTTTATGCCAATTCCTTTAGATCGTTTCTCTGAAAAGCGAGGAGATGCTCTCTTCGTTGTTGGTGCGGCGAATTGCCTCACCCATTAGAGGTGCGATGCTTACTACCTGCACCTTGTTGTAACCGTCGTTCTCGGCGTTACGCGGGATTGGGTCTCGGGCAATCAAAGCCACTGTATCGGTGGTGAGCAGCTTCGTGAGCCCCTTCGTGTTGCCCATAGTCTTGTAGGCGTTCCCCGAGAGAACCGGGTGTGTGATGGCCGCAATGGCGCTCGTTGCGCCCTGCTCCATCAGGGCATCGACGCCCTTGCACAAGGTACCGGCAGTGTCGATCATATCGTCAACAATCACGCAGACTTGACCCTCCACATCGCCTACGATATTCATGACTTCGTTCTCGTTGGAGCGAGCACGCCGCTTGTCGATGATGGCGATCGGTGCCTCAAGCCTCTTGGCGTAAGCCCGTGCCCTCTCTGTACCACCAGCATCCGGCGATATGATAGTGAAGGGGGTGAGTCCCACTTCCTTGCGGACAGATTCCAATAGAACAGGCTTGGCGTACAGGTTGTCTACCGGGCAATCGAAGAACGCCTGGATCTGCCCGGCATGCAGGTCCATGCACATTACACGGTCTGCGCCAGCCCTGTCGATCAGGGACGCTACCAGCTTGGAAGTGATGGGCATTCGAGCAGCGTTCTGCTGGTCCTGGCGAGAGTACCCGAAGTACGGGATGACTGCTGTGATGCGACCAGCAGAGGACCGACGCAAGGCGTCGATCATAATGAGCAGTTCCATCAGGTTCCGGTTGGTGTGGGGCGGGCAAGTCGGTTGGACGATGAAACAATCAGCGCCTCTTACGTTCTCCCCGATTGCTACCTTGATCTCACCGTCGCTGAAACGATCTACCTCGGCCTTGCCTAGAGGGCGGTCCAGATAATCAGCCACGTCGTGGGCTAGCTGGGGGTTGGCGTTTCCAGTGAATACCCGGATATCACCCTTCATTCCTCGCTCCTTCATTTGTTGTACCATATGACGTGGGTGAATTCACCCCGGTTTTTTCCTTGCTTGAAGTCCGATGGGAGGAACTCGATACTGGTTTTGTGGGTGGCGGTTGCATAGTACGCAATACCGTCACTATCGATGATGGCCCCGCTCTCCAGTATAGAGGAAAACTCCTCTTTAGTAAAGTGATCCCCAAAGTCAGGCAGAGGGCTGAGGGTGAAGTTGTCGTCACTCATTCGTCAATCTCCATTTTCGTGATGGTGTAATAGATGCCTAGGGGACTACCTTCACAATAGATCTCGCACCACAACTCAGTTTCCCCCTCGTCTCGGGGCTCGTGGACACAGAATGTGTACCCCGGTTCGCTCCAGCTTTCTTTGGAGTCAGCTACCGCTGCTAAAACTGCCCTGAAGAAGTCAGAGTAGACTCCCGTGTAGCTGGCATCGTTGCAGTCCTCAAAGAACTGTCTTACGACATAGACTTCGGGCATACTTCATCCTCTTCGTGGTCGCAGTCCGAGTGCTCACATTCGTACTCGTGGTCCACGTCGTAGTCGGTGTCGATGTGGGTATCGCAGTTGTGGCAGTAGATTACACTCATCCTTTATCCTTTCGCTGGAGGTAGGCGTGCTCGTCGAATGGTACATCACTCAGCACCCTATCGTCAATGGCAACAATCGTTCCAGTCTTCATGTCAATGTGGAATTTCACCTCGTAGAGTGCGCCCACGAGACGCCTCCACAGCACCTCAAAGCGGGGATCATCGTCGTCGATGTTGAAACCGTACAGCTTGTCCGCTGCGCTCTCTTTGGAGCCGTGCAGGCAGGTTGTAATGATGAGCGGGAATTCTTCCATGTTGTCTTCGATTTGCTCATCAATTGCCGCCTTGGCTTCCTCTTTGGAGGCGGCATAACCCCAACGGTTGTCGCCTGCCCCGTCGAAGTCCTCGTGAGCAAAACCCCAGTCCATGGCGCGGCACGGTATAGGCTTCGCCCAATAGTAGATCCGGTAGCCCCTGTATTCGGTTTTACCAGCCATTTGATCGTTCCCTTCGTCGGTGATACTTGAGAAGTTCCTTGCCCCAGCTTCCCTGCCAGTCGCAACGCCGCCCGTAGCGGCGGTGCAGGGTCGCCATTTCTTTCAGGTTGTCAGTACACAGACTTAACCATAGATCGTGCCAGACCACCGTGTACCGGACGCCCTTCGGGGGCTTGAACTCGTAGGCATCGGCCTCGATGATCTCGATCTTGCTGCCGAACTTCTCGGTCAGGCTAGGGCCGACGAGGGCGATGACCTCGGGCGACTTCTCGATGATAGTCACCTTCGTGACATTCTCCAGAGCGGCTATGGCTCCGGCCACCATCCCGATGCCCAGTCCGTTGATGAGGACGTGTCCGCCGATCCGCTTGGCCTCGTAAATCGGGCTCAGGTGGTCCTTTATCTCGTCAGGGGTGTCGGACATCCACATGGAGCCGAAGTGGTAGAGCATCGTGTAGCGCCCAGCAGGCACAAACCGCCCCATACTCGACGGGTTACAGGCTCTCATGCGACCGCCCTTCTCATCCTCGTCTGAGACGATGATGTGCTCGATCTTCCAGTCGCCAATCGCAGCTTCCGGGACGTTCACCTTGTACTTGTCGTACCAGTGGATTCTGTCAGTCATGCCTTCCTATTCGGTCAGGGGCAGGAGAACTTGAGAGTTATCTCTCCAATATGGACCTCGCATATCAGCTTTTGTGGAAGACACAGGCAATTGGGGAGGCTAACGACCTCTCCTGCCACGAGCTTATGCACACTTTGAACCACGGCAGGTTTGCGCTGATCGCTGGAGGTGCAAATTTCGAGCAACTTCGTGCCCAACTCGATGGGGCTGGCTACAGAATAACCCCAGCCGTAGGTAGCTACGGCGGTGGCGAAGAGAAGATGTTTATGGTTCACGATCCCAACGAGAAGGATATGCTGGCCTTAGCTGAACGGTACAAGCAACAATCGGTGATGCTGGCGGACAAGGGTCGAACCAAACTGATTGTCACAAACGGACCCCACAAGGGGCGTACCAGGGCTGGTCGCGGATGGAGCATAGCAACGGGACAAGACGGCAATTTTACACAAATAGAGACTTCGGATGGGGAGACCGTCCGCTTCAGGCTCGACTTTTGAGAAGGGCTGCGTTCAGTACACCAGCGCCATCTTGTCGCACTTTTCGTGATACTCGTCCATAGCTTCGTGGTAAAGATCCCAAGCTACCTCTTGGTCCACTTCCTCTGACAGATTAAGCATGACAAAAGTAAGACCTTCTGTAATGGCTGCTCTCCTCTTTCGGTTTTCTTTGGTCATCCATGCTAGGTCAGATGTAAACTTGCGGAACGTGTCCACTTCGCTTTGAAGCGTTTCGATGGAAAAGCACAAGCTCGGTACTCTTACACGTCCCATATTTACAGATAAGCTGGAACTAGAATCGCTTCACTCCACTGTCCTCGTCCAGTCGCAACCGGTGGACCTCAACGCCCTCAAGACCCTCGAAGTAACCAGTCCACGCCTTGTAACCAGTGAACCGTTCCTTCTTGGTCTTTTTTCCGCTACGGCGGTAATCCCGGTCCGCGTCTATGTCGTCGGCCCGGATGTCCGAAGCGATAGAGTCAGCCTGGGCCTTTTCCTCGTAGCACCCAATGACGGTTACGTTCCCTGAGGACGAACCGAAAGTGTCCCCGGATGAATAGGTGACGACCACAAGGAAGACTTCGGCCCCAGTTACGGGCTCGAACTCCACGTCAATGCTCTCGTTGTACCTGCTCCAGCCTCGGCCGTCCTTGGCATCGCAGGAGTAGATACCCTGGACTTCGTGATCCTTGTACTCGGTCTCTCGGCTCGGATAGGAGCTATCCTCTTCGCCCTCGCAGATCTCCCCGCCGGAACAGCGAGTATACTCCCAATTCACCCAGACCCGGAACAGGTCTTCCTCGGGGGCAACCTTCTTGGTACCCTTGCCCTTGGCTTTCTTCGCTGCCTTGCGGGCAACCTTCTTGGAGACTGTTTTCTTTGCTGCCATAGTTTCCTCTTCGTCTCGCCGCAGAAGACCCCGATAGGAAATTTATTCCTACCGGGGTCTATTACAATTGTACTATAGTTTCTCGTTATTTTAGATCGCCTGTCGCGATCTCTCACCCCCTACGTTTGGGGTCGGCTGTCCGGCCGTTAAATAGAAGCCGGGAGCACTTGTACTTTAGTCTACTAGGACCAAGTTGGCAACCTCCGCATTGCACCTATCGACCTTGAGCTTCTTCTCAGGGTCGTCCTGGGGACGACTCAAGCAGGCCATGATGCTCCCGACCACTGGAAACGTGTGGGTAATCTCCCACTCGTGCTCCACGTCTTGCGACCTTCCCCCAGGAATAGTGTAGAGTACCTTGTCCCCTACCTTTAACTTCGGGCTAGATTTTTTTCGACCCATGCGGGTTGCTCCGGGATGCGCTTGAGAATCTTCGCGGGGTATTGCACGGGGAGCGCTTCTCGCCGCTCTATTCGCTTGGCAATATGAGCCGGACCCCAATTGTAAGCCGCTAGGGCAGCGTGCTCATTACCAAAGCGATCAAGAAGCTCACGGAGATATGCGCAACCCATGCGCACATTAGTAGCAGGATCGTTCAAAGACGCCGAGGTGTAGTTCGCGATTTCTAGGCGCGCAGCGATCTCGGCTCCGGTCCTGGGCATGATCTGAGTCAGCCCGATGGCTCCTACGAGGGAGACGGCATTTGGGTTCCCAGCGCTCTCTACGCGAATGAGGGAGGCAATCAACCAGGGCGAGAGATCAAACTCACTGGAGGCATCCTCGATGGCCTGAGCGACGATCTCAGCAAGTTCTCGGTCCTTGATCCCGGTCTCGGCGGCAATAGCGTCCACGAAAAGGTTCCACATCTCTGCATCGCGCTTGGCGATGTACTTCTGGTGGCGGGCGCGGGTTTCGATCTGGTCGATGACGTGCTGAGGCACAACAGGCTGCTCGTTGATATCCCCGGGGGATACGACGCCCATGAGTACCAGCATGAAAATTCCAGTAAGGATCATGAGTCGTTGCATATGGCTGCGTTCCATCTGATTCTCCATACCAAGAAATAATGGTGCTTTTATCCGAAAATGAAGTGTTTGAACACCGGGAGGAATACGACTCCAAAAATCACCACGAAGGCAAAGCAATAGAGAATGAATAGATCGAAGGCTGTTTTAAGCATGCCTTTTATATCGGCCAACCCCTCCAGAACTTTAGCTTCAGATGCCCTTCCCCTAAGGGACCTGGGTGCGTGAAGCGGGTTCAATGGAGCGACCATCCAGGGTAACAAATCCCTGGGACGCCTGTCGCGTAAACCTCTCCTCCGCCACTATCAGCTAACGCACCCCAGGGTACGACTCTGCGAGTAGCCCGCTCTTTTGCCCCATCGACCGGTCATGACTCGGATTCCCGGAGCCGGGAGTTACGGCTCTCCCTACAATCTAGTTGCTGCCCTCCGTGGGAAGGGTAGTGATCGGCGCATTTGTCGGGCTACACGGGAGTGGCGGGAGCACGAACCGGAGCCTCACCACGAGGGATCAGAACAGTTGCTTCGCGGCATACGTCTTTACTTTTCGGTAGTTCCGTTTGCAACTTTAGCACTTTCTGCAACTTTATCAGCGGATTTCTCAGCAGTCTTTTCGAGTAGTTTCTTGGCGAGCTTCTCGGCCACACGGTCCACAGTCTCAGCAGCCTCTTCCACGAGGGCCTCGGCTATCTCTTCGGCCTCGGCTTCCTTCTCAGCCTCTTCCTTGACCGCAGTCGGTCCTACGGGTCCGGTAGATGCAGTGGAGCCTCCGGCTTCGATGATCTTACGCTCGAACACTGCATCCATAGGATCAGCGTCAGGCTCCTGGGTCCATATCCAATCAATTTTTGTTTTGCCGCCATGTCCGTGGATATTCTCTACGTTTTTTATTCCGGCATACACATTAGTGCTGCCGTTCGCACCCAGCCATCTTACTATAGATGTCCCATCACTGGCTTCGAAAACGTCGGCAAGATGGTCTCCTGTACCGGAGACACCGTGTACATCTTCGTTGCGCATAATTTTCCCTACGCGAACCGACATTAGGCTTCTTCCTCTGTTACATTGCTCCAACTTTGTCTAGACAATACTCGCGAAATTTGATCTGGCCCCACAGAGAACAGTAGCGCAATTTGCTTTTGCGTATTTCCGTTTTTGTAGAGCGCTCTAATTTCCCTCACAGCTTCTTTTGTAAGCTTGTTGCATTTACGATTCTGTTGTTGTTGTTGCACCGTTGCCCAGCGACAGTTTCCCGGCTCATAGTTTCCTTCCACATCTATGCGGTCCAAGGTGCAATCTTTTGGTCTTTCTCCCATATCTTTCAAGAATGCTTCAAAAGAATTTGTCCATCTATGACATATTTTTACGCATTTATAAGCCTGTCTTGCTTCGGAAGCATAAAGTCCGCATCGGGTTTTCATCATAGCCCACGATTTATACGTGGGTGTATCTGACATTCCGTGAGAAGTCATTCTAATGGCTGATGATTCCTTTTGAAAACATCCGCAAGACGTAGTGTTACCCGATCTGAGAGATTTGCCTGAAACTGTAAGTTTCTCGCCACAAGAGCATAGGCATAGCCATACTATGGCTCCGTCTCCTGCTCTTTGTCCAGAGTCCTTCAACACTAACAACCTGCCGTATTTGTTGCCTGTTTCATCTATGCTCACCTAGCTTTCTCCGTGACTAATTTCGGGCATCGAATAGCTCTGCTCCTAGAGACTTTAGTCTAATCCGAGTCCGACCCCGAATAGATAGTATCCTTCGCCTGTGGTGCTCTTCAGGGATGCGCTCGTGGGCTACATCGACGTAACACCATGGCTTTATTGCGATGGCGCCCAATGAGCAAAACTGGCCGAACTCCTTGGGAGCCAAAGGCGAATACCCGTGCCCTTCGATCTCTTCGTTCAATAGAGAATGACATTTCCGCTCCTCTGCACCCCAAAACAGGCAGTAGTGTAGTTGCCGCCGCCACCCGAGTCTCGACTGTCACGGTTGTGCTCATCGTTGCCGACGAACTCGCCGCCGGTCCCTCGGGTCCAAGTGATAGCACGGAGCCGCTGGAACAGCAACGCAACTACCGGATTCTCCCGTGCGCGCTCGACCGCTCGATTGTTTTCCCCTGAGGAGTAGGTCATGGCACGCTTCTTGTTGTCCAGCGTGATGGTGACTTCCTCAAGGTGCAAAACCACACTTTTCGACGTGGGCAGGATGGGGAAAGCCTTCTTCTTCGGCTTGTAGATCTTCTTGTCACCTCGGCGGGTGATGTACTGAGCCGCTTCCCAAAACCGCTCCGAGTCCTGAACCCAGTCGGCTCGCGAGAAGCCTCGCTGCCCTTTACCGGCCTTCTGTGCCGCTGCGTAGGCTTCGCAGGCTAGCCTGTACTTCTTCTCGCGAAGTTCATTCACCTTCTCGATGATGGCAGTCCTGAAAGCCACCCACTCGCTCATGGAGAACTTGACGCTACCCTCCTCCCAGTTGTTACAACTCATTGTTTTCTCCTACCTCCCCCCTAAAAGTTTCGATCGCGGCCATCTCTGGGTCAGGTCCGTGAGGGCCACCTCCCATAAAAGCGTCGATCGCGTCCATCTCCGGGTCCGGGCCAACATGGGGCGTAGCGGGGGCGTCATTAGCATACCATGCCCAGAACACACTGACTGCTGTCAGCCCACAAAAGCACATCATAAACACTAAAAACCATGCAAAGGCAGTCATTGTTTTCTCCTAGAAACTATCGTCGTAGTCGTACCCAGGTTCGCTTCGAGTCCGGTCGTCTGCTTGACGCTGCTCGACTGCTTCAAAAAGAATCTCCTCAATGGAGGCTTGCTCGTTGCCCAGGAGGATCTCGTCGCCGAGAGACTTGAACCGGAACATCGCGTTGTCGCTGAAGGACTCCCAGTTTTTGCCAAAAAGGGTTCCCCGAAAGAAATCCTTTATTTTGCGGGAGAAGGAACGAAAGTCGCCGTCGAGTATAATGGTAATGTCCTCAACACATGAGAAATCCATGCGACACCCTCGGTTCCCGTCTGCGTCGGCTCCGTAGTTGTGGTCAATGTCGATATTGACGAAACCCTCAACTTCAAGCTCGAAATAGTCAAGCTCGCCTTTGTAGGCGTCCATATCAACAATTTCGCCCGTCCAACCCCCGGGACGCTCAAACTCGTAGTGTGCGGTTGCTTGCATGTATTACTCTTCGGCTCCTGTGACGGATTCTTTAGCAGAAAGAGAAATAATGAGCGAAGCCCCCGGAGAGCGCCAGAACACTCAACCAGGGGCTTGCTTAATGCCGCCTAAGCGGCTATTTCGAGAACTGTGCGCGCCAATACTTGTTCATCAAGCCACGGCGCACACGGCTGTTACAGTGCTCATCAGAGTGAGTCTCATGGAGGTTCAGGTCGGCCCCATGAACCTCACGCATGAACGAACCTACCGCAACTGACCGGCTTACGCCAGCGCTACAGTGGATCATGAAGTCACTCTCGATGTAGCTCTCGATGAACTCATGCAGGATCTCAGCATGTTCGATCGAGAACGCAATGATGTTGTGCCCTGTCATGCCTGTGGGGATCTTCACAACGTCATCGAACTCGATGCGCAGAATGTCGTCCCAACCCTCTTTCAACTCGTAGCTTTCCCCGGGGCTACCGATGGAAATCACCACTGTCCTGGGACGTGGCTCGATCTCGGCCGCATGGTACTTGCTGTAAACGTCCACCCTCATTGTACTTCCTTCGACAAAGCCTCTGTAATCATTTCCCGGAGCTTGTCCATTACGGATGGAGTATTAGCGGTAGAGTGGACCAGTTCAGCACGTCCTCCGTTCTCTTCGATCACCTTGCAGAACGACTCACACGCAGACTCAAGTTTACCTGCCGTTTCGATGAATCCGTGCGGAGCCTCCTCGACCAGTTCCTTGGAATCCTTGAGGCCCAGCCCCGTGAAAGCGCGCACTTCCTTGATGCACTGAATCTTCCTCTCACCGAAGGATATGAAGGTGATGCCTGCCGGTCGCCCCTCAGTCAGTGCCGGTAGCTTCGCGCGCAGAAAGTCGTTCACGTCAAGCTCGACGCTAAGACGATCGGCCCTCAGTACCTCGGGGCCGATGGTACATTCCAGTCCCTCGACTTCCAGCTTGAGGATGTTGTCTTTGAAGCTCAATTTCGATGCAGGCATGGTTTACTCTTCGGCCTCCCGACCGAAAACTTTAGGCATCCATCGGAAAAGCACCACATGTCGGGCAGTGGCGGGGCCGAGCCTTGCGCGCCTTCAAAACCAGCTTAACTGCGATCACGAGCAACTCGTCAGCCAAATCATACCGAGCGAACATCTTAACGTGCCCTCTCATGTGCCAGAAGCGCCTTTGTAACCTTCGCCATGGCCGGAATGTACCGCTCCAGAGCTAATCGAATGTGATGCTCCGTCCGTCCCGGCTTCGGTGCAGCGTTCCGCTGAATGTCGGCCAGTTTGACGACGGTGGTGTCCCGATCGAGAATCGCCCGATCGAGAAACTCGTTGTAGGTTTCTTTGCCGAAGTAATGCCGGGTCAACCCCGTCAGAATCTCATGAACCCGAACGAGGTTATGCTCCTCAAGGAACAGGGAGATCCGGCTCTCACTCTGTGGGTGGTCCTCCATCGCGTCGTGGAGAATCGCGGCAACCTGAACTTCGATCGACTCGTCCTGCTCCTGTACCGTCTTGAGAACCTGAAGTAGGTGGAAGATGTAGGGACCACCACCGTAAAGGTCATCCTTGTGGATGTCGGCGGCGAGTGCGATTGCCTTTCCTAGTACCTTGTCCGTCGTAAAGCGCTTTACTAAAGCTAGTACCTTCGTCATGGTGTGTTCCCTTCACCCTATCTATCGGTCCTCACCCGTGGAACTTGAGGCTTTTCCCTATGGAAGCGAATGCTGCCTTTGTTTCACACTGGTTGCTACAAAAATCTCGTGTGGTTTCATGGCCGCAGAAGTTGCACTTCCCCTGCTTGCTCTTGTACTCCTGTTCGACGTAACGCTCAGCGTTCACGCGGTCGTCCATACGGCGCTGGATTTCCAGCGGGGCAGGAACAAGTTTGGCTATCATCCAGTTAACCTCTTCTTTATCTAGTCCCATGTTCTCTACCTTCGGTCCGAGCCTTGATTGCCTTGAGGTTTTTCTCGTACCCTGGCGAATTGTAGTCGTTCGCCGAAAAGCCTACTACAAAATTGCTGAACTCCTGCTCTAGCAGTTCCCACACGCTGCGGTAGGTGGTGTGGAAAGTTGGCTCCCAGTCTCGGTAGTCAGCGCTCTGGCGTCTCTGGGGCTCCCAGTCTCGGTAAACCGGGTCGTTGACAAACTGAACCTGATTTGTGGCCTGCTCATGACGCTCGGTCATTTCGCGAGGATCGTCCAGTACGTGCCCACCCGGAGTACAAAACCCGTAACATCCCATGGCATTGGAAAACCGCAGGTTGTGCGCATCGCAGAATGGTTGCAGTACATTCTTCTCGAAATACTGCACATGGCTATCGAAAGCCTTCTCCATGCGATCAGCGATTCTCTCGCTGTGCTTCTGCACCTTCCCAATGCCCTCTTCTAGACTCACGGGGTGACTTTCGGGAGCTTCCACTCCATGCGGTCGCCGTAGGCGTTCTTGATGAGCGTCTGCTCGCTGATAGCCGCCGCCAAAGCCTTGCGGGCATTCCGGGCAGTGGCACCGAACCCACACGCACCTCGCAGCATGGCACCTTCCTTCACCTCGCACCTACGCAGGCTGGCGACCTTCTGGTTCGTTGCAGTCTCGGTGACTTTTACCTTGCTGTCGGTCATGTACTCGACTTCTTTCAATCTCATGCGTATGCCTTTCCTATTTAGCGGTTCCGATGTACCAGCCGGGCCAGCTTTGACCGTGACTGCTCGATCTCTTCGTCACTCATTGGAGTCTGGACGAACCGGCGTTCGGTCTCATTGAACCCAGGGAAATCGCCGTGCTCTTCGAGACCTTTGTGGAAGGGATCGGTCGCGATGTTGTCCTTGACTTTTTCGTCTTCCATACTTTATTCTTCGGTCGTTTCTCCAGAAACTTGAGGGAAAAATGGCCGCTCCGGGCCGGTCCCTGTCAACATGCCACCCGGTCAACCCTACAACCAAAGGGTGGGTGCGTCGGAAATGCAGCCCGGAGCGACGACTACTGTGGCTTTAGGATAGCCTCGCCGTGGGTCGCGAACGCTTCGGCCTGCTTCTGGAACCAGAAGTCCTCTTCCATCTCGTGGACCTCGGCTTTGAGGTCGTCCATGTAGGCTTGCGTCATCGGCACGAGATTACCGGACTCGTTTCGGACCATCACTCCGAACTCGCCGAAGTCCTCACGCTGGAGGGGTCGAAAGGCGTCTTGAATCATGCTGAGTAGTCTGCGCATCACCAGACCTCTACGAGAGCATCGGAGGGCATCTTCGGCACTGCGATCCGAGCGTCTTCGGCAAGGTCATCTGCCACGGCGCTCGACTCGATCATGTTGAGAATGATGTCCCTGACCGAAAGCTCGAACACGCGAGATACTGCGTCCCCGAGAATGTCGTAGTCACCACGATGCACCTCGTCGGTACTCTCGGGATCATCGAACGTAGCATGGAAGGGCACGACCGTGAACACCTGCCACTTCGGACCGCGAACCTCGCGCCCGCCCATACCAAAGCGCAGCGTGCCGTCTGTTTCGATCAGCAGGTTGATGCCCAGACCGGGCAGGTTGACCAGAAACTCGGTGTCGGACTTCTGCTCGACCTCGATGGTGCTCGTCATGCCCAGCGTCTTGATGCCTGCTTCGAGGAACTTGATTGTCTGCTTTACGCTTTCCATTTTGCTTGCTCCCTTTCCTTTATGTATCGGACACTTGGTCAGGATCTTGAGGCTTTCTTAGCCTTTTGTGCCCGGATCGCTCCCCGTCTATTCGTCATTTCTCGGCCCGTGCCGTCGGTCTGCACCCCACCGGTTCGCTCATGCTTCGGGACGTAGTTGTCTACGAGTTTCTGCAACTCGTCATGGAAGTGGTCGCCACGCCACGCTATATCGGCGTTCCCTTCACGGAGATCTTGCACACGAAGGACCGCCACGCACGCCTCGACAGTGGAGAACTCGTCACTGTCATCTGCGGGGTTATCGGGCTCCCGGGGAAAGAATGTAGCAACGAAGCGGAAACCGGCAATTGTAGTGATTTCGGCATCGTCGTGCCCCACGAACAAAATCGTCCAGAATCCACGCCCGCTTACTCCGTTTCGGTGGTAACTCATGTCGAGCACCTCACCCACGAGCCTGCCAGATTTCGGGATGCGCTTAGCCAATTTCGACTCGATTTCGGCCACCGTTTTTGGCAACGTAAAGAGCCTCGTCTGCCCGCTTGGCGAGCTTTTCGGCTGTATCCCTAATGCGGGCCATTGCGACACCGACGCTCACTGTAACAGCAGGGTCGTCGCTCTGGTGGCTATCCTCGATGGAGGACCGGATCTTCTCTGCGAGAAGGGAAGCGCCCCGATAACTGGTAACAGCGACCACCGACATCTCTTCGCCACCTTGCCGGAAGGCCGCATCTCCACCCCGGATAACTTGCTGGATAACTGCGGCGACGCGCATTAGGACCGCATCCCCTACACCGTGCCCGTGGGTATCGTTTACCCTTTTGAAATGGTCAATGTCTATGGCAACGAAGGTTAGGTCGGTCTGTTGCCGATCGGCCTGAGACAGTGCTCGGCCCAGGTACTCGTTGAGCCCACGACGATTGCCGAGCCCCGTAAGCTCATCCAGGGTCGCCAGCTTCTCAAGGTGGCCGATGCGTTGATACGCCGCACCTAGCTCGAATTCGAGGTCTCTGATTGTATCACTCTCACTCATACTTTATGTATCGGCGGCACCCTGGGAAACTTGAGCCCAATTCATTCGGCCGCTGCGAAATCGTTCTCCTCGAAAACCTAGTCCGTTTCTCTCTTGTAAGGCACAATATCTGGAGTCATCTTCCTGTATTTGTTTTGGTCATGCCTCTTCCACAGTGTGCAACTTTGCGCTGCCGCTCCAGCCTCAAGACCCGGGACGCTTTCGCGCCCCGGGTCCGGGAGGCGGGTGACCACACTCTGTGGTCAACCCCTTGGCAAACCTCTTAGCGACCGTATCCGCCAGATGGCACTCCTCGTTCCTTGCAAATACGTTCTACACACAAGCGTAGGTGACAATCGCTGCAAATGTCCTTGCTACCCTGATTCGTGTTGTATTGGATTCGTGGCATAGCTCACAGCCTCTTGAATCGTCTAGTCCGGTCATACAACCTCCGGTTGCGTCCACTTGGGTTTGACCTTGACGGTGGTTCCGTGCCCATGCGTGCCCTCGGTGGGGAACTGGTACTCTCCCCATCCCTGCTCCGGGTCGTCATTGCTGACGGTCACGTTCTCCATGTCGCCGTCGAAGCAACCAGAGTGGTAGGCTGCGATTCCGCTGTAGCTGCAACCGTTGTAGTGCAGGCTTACAATATCGCCCCAATCCATCGCGGTCCATAGGTAACTCGCCTCGTCGCCGCAGTGCGGCCCGAGACCTTTCGTTTCGACCTTGAACACGCGCCCGTAGGAGTCATACTGCCCCTGCATCCATTCTAGCACTACCCCTTCCTTCACTAGCATGAGGATGCAGTGCTCGCCCGAGAAACTGTCTGAGCAAATCGGATGCTCACACTCGGGGCAAATGTACGAAACACAACCCATTTTCTATCCTTTCCGCCGATTACGCCCAGTCCGGCGTTCGTACCCGTAACCCCGAAGGGCACTGTAGAACAGATTTTCCTTCTCGGCTTCATTCATTTGAATGAACCTCGACTCACGAATCTCTTCCGTAAACCCAACTACCTCTTCGGCAGCGGGTTCCAAAACCTGAGTGTTATCCTCGCTCATGTTGGCCACCTGCTCGCCCTTCTGAGGTCGTGAATCACTTCCTCGGTCGTCCTTTCGGTCCAGAGCCTTCTGCCAGCGCTCCATGAAGTAAGTCAAGCGCTCGCGGATAATTTCGGGGTCTCCCGAGAATACCGCAGCATCGATAGTCTGTAGTGCCTCTTCGTCTGAGGGGTGAATCATGCTTTCCTCCGCTTCTCGTAGATGGCTCGAACCTTATCCGATGCCTGTAGCTCGCCCGTGAAGAGGGCAAAACCACAGTCGCACTCGCGTAGGCCGATGCCCCCCGCTGGGAAGATGTTGCACGCATCCTCGTGGCGACCGTAGCGGAGCATAGCACTTGCGTAGTCATTGCCGGATAGCTCCAGAAGTCGCTCGACCTCTTCGGCCTCGATGCCTTCGTGGGCGAGCCGGATAGCCTCTAGCGCGAGGCTGAGGTGATACTCTCGCTCACTGTCCTCGAACATGCCGTCGCCCACGGTGGTGGCAGAGTAAACTGTCTCGCCACCACAGCCGGGGTAGTCGGCCCTAAAACCGCCATGCCGCAGCCTGAGGTAGCCCACCTGCTCGTCGTTCTCATCGAGAACGTCGTACTGCTCGGGGCAGGCACCGCATGTCTGTACGAGTCTGAAGCTCATTACTGCCCCTCTTCGGCTCGGTCCAAGTCCTGTTGGGTATACTTTATCGGTCTCTCCCTTTATCCGCTTCTAATGACCAGTTCGATAGCCATTCCGTCGATGCGGATCCGGCGTTGCGGCAAAGTGCCGGAATTCTCAAAAAATCCGTCGCTTACGATTCGAATCCGGGTAAAACCCTTCTCTTTCGCATGGACGAGAACAGACTCAAGCTTGGTGCCGCCTCCCGCTTCCGCTGGCCTCTGTTCACTGACAAACGTAGTGAACCAAAAAGTTTGTCCGATGTTCTCGGAGGCCACGAGAGCGTCCAGATCGTGTCCGTGCATCGACCCACTACAATCAAAGTAGGTTGCTTCTACAGCCGTGCCAGCAGCCCACTCGCCTGTAGCCCACTCGTCCACGGTGCCTTTGACGCTGAACCTGATCGTATCAGGGTCCACGATCTTGACGGCTTCGATCACTAGACCGCCCATCTCGTCCACTCCGACTTTCTTCTCGAAGAGCGCTCGAAGCTCATCCTGCCCCCCGAAAAGCTCCGCGAGTGTCATATCAACAGTTGTGTCAATCGCCTTTCCCTGGCTCTCTGCCGAGGGTTCGTTGTCAAACATGTTTCTTCTCCTGGTTACTTTTCTTCCTCATCGGACAAAACCACCCGAACCTTGAGCTTTCCTTTCGCTCCGTAGTGGAAAACCGCCCACATTCCCAACCGGCCCAGGAAGGAAATCCCCGCGCCGAAAGCCATGATGGCAATCACGATCCAAAACTGGGTTTCAGCGTCCATTGAGTTGCTCCCTGATCCAGTCGGCTGCGTCGTACATGCCTTCGCGCTCTGCGAGAGCAGCTAGGTCACGCAGTTGCTCGTAGGCTATCTTGCCGTTGCGGCTCGGCCATTCAGATCTTCTCCACATCATTGATGTCGGCCTCGCTCCAGTAGCCACCCGTGCCAGCCCACACAATTGTGGGGTTCGCCTCGGCGACGCCGCTGATTGTCACGCCAGAGAGAATGTGATGCACTTTCACTGTGTAAGAGCGACAAGCGAGCTTGGTACCCGTCCGGTAATTCTTGACAAGCGTTCCCTTGGCGATTTTCACCCTGTCCCCCGCTTGAATGGGCAAGTCTTTTCGATCGTAAAAGCCTTCGTATCGCATGTTCTACCTCTTTGCCTTCTTCGCTGGCTTCTTCCTGAGGGTAAACCCGTACTTGTCTGCCAACTCGCGTAGGAGCTGCACCTGAGCTTCCTCTGTGTGATGGTGACCGCCGTTGTGGAACTGGCCCAGCTTCGTTGCGCAGTTGCCACCCACGGCGAGAATAGTCACCGTGTCGGCATGGGTGCAGGACATTACCGTGCTCTGCCCGGGGTAGAAATTCACCTGCTCGTAGCCAAACCCGTAGATACCGCTGAGCATGGCCTCGACGAACTTCTCGGGCTCGCGCTCGATCTCGCCGAGCCTATCGTTGAGGACCAAAACCGTGCTGTTGAAACCCATGTTACGCGACCTCCAGAGCGGCCTTTACCGCATCGTCACCGTGATTCGCCCGGAGGGCGGCAATCGCATCCTCCAACTCGATCGTTTTGCGTGCTTCTGCAAGCTCAGCCTCGATCGCTGCCAAGCGCTCGCGAGCGGTCGCATCGCCTCGGTCTGCCTTCGCCTTGCGGCTGGCTGCCAC
>LAZR01000124.1_pt1 | contig 100923 bp, 76 predicted proteins | sample 329461 | NCBI WGS metagenome assembly LAZR01 (sample SAMN03002196, study PRJNA259156) | marine sediment metagenome | biome: sea floor; feature: Hydrothermal impacted sediments; material: marine sediment; isolation source: Loki non-amplified sample from Loki's castle hydrothermal vent sediment ... | reverse complement strand
GCGCTCGGGATTCTCCCGGGCTTTGCTGATTTCCTGGTTGCGACCGCTTTCATCGAGTCGCGCTTCAATCCCTCCGCGGGGAGCTCGGCCGGTTTTCCAAACAACTCCGCGCGCGGTTGGTTTGGCCATCGGCCCGGCTCGGCCGAGCGAGCCGAAGTCCCAGAAGAGCGGGGGCTCACCAACCCGCAGCGGCTAGACACGAGAGGTGACGACGCAATGGAAAGAACCCTGGTCCTGGTCAAACCGGATGCCGTTCAGAGGGGCCTGGCCATGGAGGTGCTGGGCCGCCTGGAGCGCCGCTCCAACATCCCCGCGGCCGCCACCGCCTTTGTAAGCATCATCCGAACGTACACTGCCATACACCCATTGGTGGGTCAATGGCCCAATCATTTCATCATTTGCAATACCGGCATATGCGGCAATTACCAAAGATTCGGCATTCTCGGCCGTTGCCACATTTTCACTGGACAAAACACCTTCTGGTTCGTATTCTAAATAATTATCGGAACAGGCAGTGAGCACTAAGGTTGCGCATATCACTGTAGTTATTATTTTATTATATTTCATGATCATCGCTATTTATTAAAAGTTAATATTCAAGCCTACTGAATATACTGTAGGTACAGGAATTCTATTTACGTCTGTTCTTTCTGGATCGGAACCAATATATCCTTTTGGGGTAAACCAAAATAAATTCTCCCCTTGTAAATAGATTCGAAGTCCGGTCATACCTGCCATCTTACCGATAATATCAGTTGGTAAAGAATATCCTACTTGTAAATTTCTTATTTTAAAATAGGAGTTGTTTCTAAAGATGTAGTCTGAAGTATCCGTAAAATTGTTCACCAATGATAATGAAGGAATCGTAGAACTTGTATTTTGAGGATTCCAAGCATTCAAAACACCAAGCCCTGCATTATCCCTTCCCTGAACAAAATTATTCCAGAAAATGTAGGAATCAACTCCTATACGACCTGCAACACCTGAACCGAAAACTGAAAAATCAAAATTTTTGTAACCTACATCCAATCGAATACCATACTCCAAATCAGGAAGGGTATTACCAATAAAATCACGGTCATTACTATCAATAACGCCATTATTGTCTACATCCACTATTTTTATACCACCTAGTCTGGCGTTACCCGTTTGAACACCTCCAGTAGGATGGGAATCAACATCTGCCTGACTTTGAAAAAGTCCGTCAGTTCTGTATCCGAATATCGCAGTTTGAGATTGACCAAGAATTGAATTTTGAGCAGTACCAGGAAATGCCGCTCTAACCTCTTCAGGAAGAAAGGTGATTTCATCTTTAAAGGCACCAAAATTTGTAGAAACCCCTAAAGAAAATCCATTATCCCAAACATTGGAATATCCAACATTTAATTCCCATCCTTTAGCAGCCGTTGCAGCGCCGTTCAATACCCGTTGTTGCCCTTCTCCAATTACAGATGCAATTGGTGGGGTAGTCAAGATATCCGTAGTTTCCCTGGTAAAATAATCAAAGGAACCGCTAATTTTATTGTTCAAAAACCCAAAATCAATACCATAGTTCCATTCTTTGGTAGTTTCCCATTTCAAGTTAGGGTTCGGAGCTTGGGTAGAAACAAATCCTGAAGGTAATGTACCTGTGTTATTACCATTAATGTCATAGGCAGTACCTACATTATAATAAATTTCGAAAAATCCTCCTGTCAATTGTGCTTGGTTTTGACCATATCTTGATTCGTACAAACCAAATCTTGCTGTATTACCGATTTCCTGATTTCCTACTTCTCCATAACCCGCCCTAAGCTTTAAATTGGAAATCAACTCATTATCCTTTAAAAATTCTTCTTGACTAATTCTCCAACCCAATGTTGCGGCCGGGAAAACACCATATCTATTATTCGCGCCAAATCTTGAAGAACCATCTCTACGAATGGTAAAGGATGCTAGGTATTTATCATCGAATCCATAATTCAATTTTCCAAATTGAGAAGCAAGGCTATATTGCGTGGAAATACCATTATTTGTTCTTGCTCCTGTAGCAGCAGAAAGTACAAAATAGGATTCCTGTTCAACTGCAAAATCATCGGCTTGTGCAAAAATGGTATCAAAATCCTCTCTTATGGTCTCAATACCTAATAGGGCGCCAAATCTGTGTTTTCCAATTTCCAAATTATAATTCAAGGTGTTTGAAAACGTTAATGTTCTTAACTTGTTGGTATCAAAAATCAGCCTATTATTATTTCTTGTTACAAACCCGTTAAATACTTTAGGCTCGATATTTTTCCTTTTGAAATCACTGAAATCTATTCCTAAACTAGAGCGGAACTTAAGATTGTCTAAAATACTGATCTCAGCAAATACATTTCCAAAGAAGTTATTTTTAGTAGCATTGTCCCATCTGTTCAAATATTGCATCAATAATGGATTATTTCTATCTGAATATCCAGCCCCTAATGGACCTGCAAACTCGCCATTGGTATCGTATACCGGAATTGTGGGTGCCAATGTAATTGACAAACCTGTAGTAGCTGCACCCCCAACATCACTTGAAACCAATGTTTCATTTGATGTGGAAATTTGTGTGTTCACTCCAAATTTTACCCTGTCGTTGAAAAGGTTAGTGGTTCCATTAATTTTTGCAGTATATCTATCATAACCAGTATATTTTAACATACCAGTATTCTTAAGATAGCCTAGATTAATCAATAAAGAAGACTTTTCTGTACCTGTGGAAACGGTAACCTCATTATTAAACACATATCCTGTTTCATATACCTCGTCTTGCCAGTTGGTATCTCCGGCAGGAACATTTGAATCACCACCAACAAAAGGCTGAACAGCCACACCGTTAAGAACTGGATTAGTAAAATCATTGTTCCAGTTAAAATTGTATATTTCACCGTAACCAGCATTTGGGTCCGCTCCATCATTTACGGATGCGCGCCATAAGGCTTCGCCACGTTGTTGGGAACTCAACATATCATAACGTTGATTCCGCTCGGATTGAGTCGATAGGTTGGAATTGATGCTTACCGTAAGACGTTCCCCTTTAAGACCACCTTTTGTACTTACCACAATAACCCCATTTGCAGCTCTTGACCCATATATTGAAGAGGCCGAAGCATCTTTTAAAACTTGAATGGATTCTATTGTCGCAGGATTTAAACTCGCGAATACCTCTTGCCGTTTTGTTGGCACACCATCTATGATGTATAGCGGATCATTATTCCCTAAAGTGGTAAGTCCTCTTATTAGTATTCTGCTGTTTAGACCGGTAGGATCACCGGATTTTTCAATGAAAAGACCACCAACCCGTCCTTGTAAAGCCTGCATGGCATTACCAGAACTTAAACTTTGACCTTCTATTGGAGCAATATCCACTACTGTAACGGCCCCTGTTAAATCTACCTTTCGTTCGGTGGAATATCCTGTCAATACTACTTCATCAAGCTGTTGTGCGTCCTCTTGTAGCGAAACATTTATCTGTGATTGGCCGTTAACGGGAACTTCCATTCTAGTAAATCCAATATAGCTAAAGACAAGTGTTGCATCACCAGCTACATTGTTCAATTCATAATTACCATCAAAATCCGTGGTCGTACCAGTTGTAGTTCCTTTTATAATTACCGAAGTTCCAGGTAAAGGAAAACCATCATCGGAGGAGGTGACCGTACCTGTAATTTGTCCCTGGGCCAACAGACCTATCGGAACAAGTACCATTAATAATAGCAAGAGTTTTAATTTCATAATTGTTTAGTTTAAGTTAAATTTAAGTTGATGTATTTCTATGTATTCGAGTTTGGATTCTTCTGATGGAGCCTCAAAATAGAGACTATCGAATGGGGCTTTCGGAAAGAATATTTCTGTCATTACGGTTTGGCCATCATCAAAAAATAATTCTATGGAAGTTTTATCGAGGACTATTGTTCCAGTCCAATCCTTTTGAGTAGCGATTTTTGGAGCTATGGCAATCCTGTCACTGAATTTTTTTGAAAAATCAGTGATTCCCGCCTTATTTCTATCCACAAAGTAATTATCCTTTGTTGCATCAAAACCGAAACGTAAACTATCTCCTTCACTGTTCGACAGTTCAAAAGTGTAAACGCCATCAACTAAATCTTCTACTTTAAAGTTAATTTGGGCACGTGTAAAATCGATTGCCTTAGAAGTGGTCAACAAGGTCTTTCCTTCAAGTAGAACATCGGAATTTTTAAGTTTCTCACTCGCAAATTCATTGAGTTCAGGAACAGGATTAGCAACTAAGCGAAACGTATTTTCGCCCTTTGTTAATTCTAACGTACGTGCTATTGTCATGGCACTGCGCCATTTTTCAGTAGGTACCTCGTTGGCATATAGCCAATTAGACATCCATCCCATAAATAGCTTACTACCATCTTTGTTTTCAATATTTGAAAAAGTCACGCCCGCATAATCGTCACGACCATAATCTACCCAGAAACTATGCTCTTTTCCCATCTCCTGCTTGAATGATTCATCCAAAATAAAATTTGAACCATCAAAATCACCTACAAAATATTGGGTGGCCGAACCTGTATTGGGCCCACCAGGATTTATACTTACCAACAAAACCCACTTTTTTTCTGAACTGCCAATGATTGGTAATTGAAAGAAATCTGGACATTCCCATACGCCATCATGATTACCGATACCTTCTCCAAAACTTGTAAGTTTCTCCCATGATTTTAAGTCCTTTGAGGTATAGAATTGTATTTCTTGGCCTGCGGCCAAAACCATTGTCCATCTTTTCTTCTGTTCATCCCAACTAACTTTAGGATCTCTAAAATCCCTAGCACCCGGATTCTTTAAAACTGGATTGTCTTTGTATTTTGTCCATGTAAGACCTTCATCTAACGAATAGGCAACACTTTGATTTTCGACGTCTATTTCACCGGTTTTCTCTTTTTTAGGGTCATGGCTGGTGAAAATTGCAACAATAGGAGTTTTGCCATCTGCTCCAAAGCCTGATGTATTCTCATGGTCTACAACGGCACTACCTGAAAAAATATATCCTAAATCGTCTGGGTATAAGGCTATAGGTTGCTCTTTCCAATTGAATAGATCGGTACTAATGGCATGCCCCCAATGCATAGGCCCCCAAGTGGTACCATCAGGATAATGTTGAAAATAGAGATGGTAATATCCGTTATAAAAGAACATTCCATTTGGATCGTTCATCCATCCTGTAGCTGGTGTAAAATGGAAATTTGGACGGTAGAACGCTTCATTTGAACTGGCAAGCGTATCTTGTTCACTTTGAACTTGGCCATTGTTCTTTTCCTTAGGGTTTTTACAAGAAACCACCATTGAAAAAATTCCTATTATTATTGCGAACCTGAATATTTTATTTTTCATCCTTTTTAATTCTTTATATAACATTAATTTGCTTTCTGTTCTGCATGACCAATGATATCGTCTGTTCTATTCTTTCTTCCTTTTATAAGTTTATTACTAAGTTCTTCTAGCGAAATTCCCTTGGTCTCTGGCATAATAAATGCCACGAACAACAATTGTAAAATCATCATAAAAGCAAAAATGGCGAATACGGTACCAGCACCTATGGAGGTAAAAAGAACTGGAACCAATGAGGGTATAATAGCGGCTAAAATCCAATGAACCGAACTACCGAACGATTGACCAGAACCTCTTAAATGATTTGGGAAGATTTCAGAAATGAACACCCAGATTACTGTTCCCTGTCCTATGGCATGTGCCGCAATAAAGAGAAATAAGAAAATGGGAACTGCCATGCCTTCCCAATTAAGGAAAAAAGCACAAGCTACTAATGATAGGGAAATTATGTAACCAACAGAACCTATATACATTAGTTGTTTCCTACCTAGCCGGTCAATAAGAAAGACACCTAAAAGTGTAAAAAGCATATTGGTCACTCCTATTCCAATACTGCTTAAAAGTGCCGTACTTTCTCCTAGACCTGCTTCTTCGAATATTCTTGGGGCATAATAAAGAAATGCATTGATGCCAGAAAATTGGTTGAACATGGCAATTAAAAAAGCCAACATGAGCGGAAACCTATATTTTTTAATAAATATGTTTTCCCCGGAAACAATGTTTTCGCTTTCTGTCTTAATCTCTAACATTAATGCTTCTGGATCTTGATCAGGATTGATAAGTCGCAATACTTTTTTTGCTTCGTCTGTGCGCATTTTGGTCAACAACCATCTTGGGCTTTTTGGAACCGTTAATACAAATAGGGTATAGATAAATGCAGGTATAGCCTCTACACCGATCATCCATCGCCACGCATTTTCTCCAATACCGCTTAACAAGTAGTTGGATAAGAATGCTACTAAAATGCCGAATACGATATTAAACTGATAAAGCCCTACCAATTTTCCCCGGTCTTTTGCCGGAGCTATTTCTGAGATGTATGCCGGAGCCGCTATGGTTGATGCGCCGACTCCCAGACCACCAATAAACCTGAATATTGCGAAAGTTATTGGATCATTGGCAAAAGCTGAACCTAGGGCAGATAATGTATAAAGTATACCTATCCATAATAAAGTCTTCTTTCTCCCAATCTTGTTCGTGGGAATCCCACCCAAAATTGCACCTACCACGGTTCCCCATAAAGCCATTGCCATAACAACTGTACCATGGAACATATCGGAAGATTGCCATAGGGCCTGTAGTTTTTTATCAGCACCTGATATCACAACAGTATCAAAGCCAAAAAGAAAACCAGCTAGTGCAGCGGTAATCGACCAAATCCATATTTTTCTCATAATCGTAATTCTCTAGTACGGTTACTAAAGTATTCGTAAAAAATGAGTATGTATTTTGATGATGTATCAATGTGTTATGCTTTTGTTAAGAAACTTATTGAAAAGTGTTAAGTGACTGAATAATAATATTTTATATTCAGATTTTAACATCAACTACAATCCAATAATTATATTCATGTTACATAATGTTAGAAATTGATACGTGTAAAAAGAAAAATGATTGAAATAAGGTTTATAACGTAACTTAAACAGATTTACGAAACGCCGCGGGAGATGTGCCGTATTTGTTTTTAAAGGCCGTAGAGAAGTAATTTGGAGATGAGAAGCCATTGGCATATGCAATTTCCGCAACAGTTAAAGAACTCGTTTCGAGCATGATTTTAGCCTTTTCCAATCGGATATTACCTATGTAATCACTTATACTAATTCCCATCATCGCCTTTACCTTTCTGTATAGTTGAACCCTTGAAATAGTAAGATTTTCAGCTAGGTTTTCAACCGAATAGTCGGAATTCCCCAAATTTTCGTTGATAAGGGAATTTAATTGGTGTATAAATTTTTGTTCTATATTCCCAAAGGAATTTAGTTCTTCAATTTTATGAATGTTACTGGTATAGTAATACCGAAGTTTCTCTCGATTATAAAGCAAGGACTTAATTGACTGAACCAAAATTGAATAGCTGAAGGGTTTAGTCAGATACAAATCTGCTCCTGATTGAAGTCCTTTGATATAAGATTCCTTATTACCCAAAGCGGTAAGTATTATAGTGGGTATGTGAGAAGTTCGTAAGTCCTTTTTTAAAATTTCACAGATCTCAAAACCATCTTTATCTGGTAGATTGATATCACAAAGTATTATATCGGGGACAGTTTCAAAAGCCTTCTCAATAGCATCTATGCCATCGGATAGATAAATATCATACTCTAATTGTAATTTGTTCTTGAGAAATTGTGATAGATCCTTATTGTCTTCAATTATCAATACCGAGTACTTTTCTTTGTTTTTACTCGGTGCCTGAATCAAGTAATTATCATCTATCAAATATTCTGAAGTAAAATCGATGATATTGGTATCTACCAAATCTTGTTCTGCTATTATTTCTGTTTCATCAAAATGTGCTTGTCCCTTATATATTGTTATAATGAACTCCGTTCCATGTAAAGACTTGACTTGGATAGTTCCCTTGTGCATTTCCACAAACTCCTTGCTTAAATGCAATCCTATTCCAGAGCTGTTTTTTCTATTGTTTGATCCTTTAAAAAATGCTTGAAAGACCCCATCCATTTCATTTTTAGGTATTCCGATACCTGAATCCATAAAACAAATGTTAACGGTATTGCTACGCTCATCATCTTCAATAGTAATTCCAATCTTGCCATTATCGGGCGTGAACTTAAAGGCATTAGAAAGTAAGTTGAAATAGACTTTATCCATCAAATTCCTGTCTATAAATACATTCAATGATTCATGATTGGAGTTTAACCTGAAATCGATATTTCTTTTTTTTGCCTCCCTCTCAAAATCTTTATAAATGATTTTTGAAAAGTCGAATAGATTGGTTTTTGATGCCTTTATGTTAAACTTGCGATCTTCAATTTTTCTAAAATCAAGCAATTGGTTGATCAATCTCAATAGGCGATTAGAATTATTGTAAATGAGTTCTACCTCGTTCATAATTTTAGAACCTTTCACCTTAGCAAAATCGCTCATAGATTCAATAGAACTTAATATTAACGTAATGGGCGTTTTAAATTCATGAGAAAGTCCTGTAAAGAAATTTAATTTCGCCTCGTTACTGATTTTAATTTCCTTCGCAATTTTTTCAATTTGATTCCGCTGAATAGTAATCTTATTATTCGTCAACTCAAGCTGTCTGTTCTTTTTTCGAATAGCAAAAATGGAATAGATGCTATATATTGCGAGGCTTAGTATAATTGCCAAAAGTGCCATCGTAATTTTTAGAAGGTTACTTTGAGAATAATAGAGTTCTTCCTGTTTTTTTATAGCGGCCAATTGTTCCTCCATTTTAGCTTGCTGTTCATTGATTTTTTCAAATTGATTGAACATAATATCCGCATTCAACTCATTTATAATGGTAGTTGAAAGTATATTGTTCTTGGGAATGGATTCTTTACTTAAAATTTTCAATGCCAATTTTATGGCTTCATCACCACCAGTAGGATAGAGAACAGTTGCCTTTAAAACTCCATCTTTTACTGCCTGAATTCCTCCATTAGTTCCGGCAAGACCATCTACTCCAATAAAACTGATTTCATTTTCCATTCCCAAATCACGTGCCACTTCCCAAGCTCCAACTGCCATTCTATCGTTATGGGCAAATACGTAATCTACAATAATATCATCATTTAATAGCTGTATCAACCTGTTCTGAATAGACTCCTTTTCCCAGTCCCCTTCAATGGTCGCCACAATTTGGGCCTTTTTAAATTGATCTAACACTTGTTGAAAACCAATCGCTCTTTCTTCGGCAGGTGAAGAACCAGCCAAACCTTTAATTTCAATAATTCGTATGGAATCGTTATAGTTTGATGCAATTATTTCCTTTGCCGCATTTCTTCCTATTTCAATATTATCTGCGCCTACATAGGCAGTATATTGTTGACCTTCGGTTTTTCTATCCACCACCAAAACGGGAATTCCGGCTTTGATTGCCTTCTTTACTACCGCTGTAATAGGTTTAGATTGAATAGGCGAGACAACTAGTACATCTACGCTATCTGCAATAAGCTCATCTATCTGTTTTATTTGTGTTAGTACATCGTAATTAGCATCTTTAATTTGTAAATCAATTTCAGGGTTCATTGAAGCCTGTAACTTCATCGAGTTGTTCATGGAACGCCTCCAATCGTCATTGGTCATGGCTTGAGAAAACCCTATATGTATTTTGTCTTTGTCCTTATTTCGATTACACGAGAAAAAGGAAAAAACCAAAGAAATATTCAACAAGATGAAAATGTACCTTTTAGGTCTCATAAATTTGTGATGAAATGTAAACTTAATGAAATTTGAATTTACTTGACTAATACAGTGGAAAGTTGAAAAAGCTAAGCTAAAAATTAAATTTTAGGGAAATACATTAAAAATAATCTTTTCTTGAGGCAGTATCTTTAAATGGAATACCGATCTTTTTACGTAATAATAAAATATCAAATCGTACTTAAGATAATCTAAACATGGAAAACTGACTTTTTTCCCGTTCAAATTTCACCATCCCTTGATTTTCAATTGTTGATAACCTAGAATTACCTTACAAATCGCACACTTTGCCAAGATTCAAAATGGTTCCATTTGGTATCAAATGAAACCGAATAAAATTTGTTCTTCCTCAACTTAATCCCGTTTGGTTCATTTTGATTCAAGATGCTGTATATCAATTATTTGTGGATAACTAATTGTATCGTTCCATAGTGCTGTTTACCTATTTTCATACATTTATCCAGTAAAAATATTGAAGGAAAACAAAAGCGCTTTTGTTCATTTCGTAACCTTAAAAAGAAACAAAATGGACACTATTTTAATACTCGAACGGCTGGACCGTTTGGAAAAACTTTTGATGGCGAACAAGGAGGTGCTGACCTTCGAGGAGACCTGTGACTATACTGGGATATCCAGAAGCTACCTGTACAAACTTACCGCTGCGGGAACCGTTCCACACTCCAAACCCAACGGAAAACTTATTTTTTTCGAACGGAAGAAAATAGAGGATTGGTTGCTCCAGAACGAACGAAGACCCATAAATGAAATCGAAACGATAGCTAAGCCCGTTCGTTAGGAATTTGCATCTCTAAACTTTTCAAAATTCATCAGTACATCTTGGGAATCCCCTGGGAGTTCAAAACATTTTATATGAAAACAGTACCTTACTTACGGGTGGGCACATCGTACTATAAATTGGTGCAGGCACCTACCATCGCCGGACATTTCAACGAGATCCTGGTGCATTGGAACATCGAGACCATCCGCCAGGACCATGGCAAGGATTACCTGAGCAAGGTTCCAAAATACGATGGCTTTACCTGTATCCCCAATCATATCCATTTTAAACAGGAATATAAAGGGTTCTACAATACTTATTCCCCGTTGCCGGCAATCCCAAAAGAAGGGGAATGCCAACATTCATTGAATTTTGTGAAACATATTTTCGGGAAACACTATGAACTAGGATTGGATTACCTACAATTACTGTATACAAAACCGGTACAGGTATTGCCTATTCTTTGTTTAGTTTCCATGGAACGTTCCACAGGCAAGAGTACTTTTTTGAAATGGCTGAAGGCCATCTTCGACAATAACATGACCTACTTGACCAATGATAGTTTCAGTAGCCAGTTCAATGCGGATTGGGCGAACAAGCTGCTCATCTGCATTGACGAAGTACTGTTCAACAAAGAAGAATTGACGGAACGTATCAAATACCTGAGCACCACCAATATCAACAAATTGGAGGCCAAAGGAAAGGATAAAAGGGAAGTGGAGTTCTTCGGTAAGTTCGTCCTATGCAGCAACAACGAGGACAACTTCATAAAAATTGACGGGAACGAGACCCGTTTTTGGGTCTTGAAAATACCCGTGCTCAAAAAAGAGGAAACCGATTTCCTGAATCAACTGAAATCTGAGATACCCGCCTTTCTACATTACATGCAAAAGCGACAGTTATCGAGTGAGCACACCACCAGAATGTGGTTCACCCCAAAACAGATTAGAACAGCTGCGTTAAAAAGGTTGGTACGGAACAATAGGAACCGGGTGGAGAAGGAACTGGCCAGTATCCTGTTCAGTGTCATGGAAAAGTTCGAACTGGAGGAAATAAATCTCTGTCCCATCGATGCGCTGCACCTGCTGAACAAAACCCGTGTCAAGACCGACTTGACCCAGTTGCGGAAATTGCTGAAGAACGATTGGAAACTCGTCAACCAGGACAACTCCAACAAATACCAAAAAGTGACCATTTGGAGCGATGGGGATATCCACATGATCGATGCCAAAGGAAGGTACTTTACGGTGGAAAAAGACTTTTTGAACAAAAATTTCGATGATACGATGACGGAATAGGACGGGGCCAATGTTTATAGGGGCCGAAGCCGTCATCAAACTGTCATCATTTTGTCATCAAAAAAAATAATGATGACGGAAATGCTTGTAAAAAAAGAAGAACGATGACGTGATGACAAAACGATGACAGGGGAAACCTAATACTATAGGGGCCTTGGGAGGTGTTGTCATCATATCATCAAAAAAATAGGTAAAACCATTTGGCTTATGAAAGAAAAAAGAACTACAGGATTATCGTGTGAAAGAGCCCGAGCTTTTCCCATCGAAAGGGCGCTGGCAAAACTCGGGCACTTTCCGACCATGACAAACGATAAAGAAGCTTGGTTCCTAAGCCCTCTTCGCTCAGAAACGCATGCCTCTTTCAAGGTGTCCAAGAAACTCAATAGATGGTACGACCATGGGGAAGGAATCGGAGGAAATGTTATCGATCTGGTGTGTAAAATCACCAAATCTTCGGTAAAGGAAACTTTAAGGTTTTTGGAACAGGACCAAGCCTCTTTCTCTTTTCAACAGCGGCCAGTTTTAAGCAACGATAACCATTATGGAATACAGATTTTTCATGCACGGCCTATCCGGCACTATGGTCTGTTACAATATCTATTTGAACGAAGGATTTCCATTTCGACAGCAGCGGCCATTTGTATGGAAGTTCATTACCTGAACAAGGGAAGACGCTACTTCGCCATAGGATTGAAGAACGGTTCTGGCGGATGGGAGCTACGGAACAAATATTATAAAAACTGTAGTTCGCCCAAGGATATTACCCATATCAAAAATGGAAACGGAAAACTCATCGTTACCGAAGGGATGTTCGACCTGTTATCGATTTTAGAGGGTACCGAAGGATCAAATTTGGAATATGATTTTCTGGTCTTGAACTCTACTGCCTTTCTAAAGAAAGGTATGAAGATTATTGATAGTTATAGCCAAATCGACCTGTATTTGGACAATGACCAAAATGGAAAAGGAGCGACGCAAAAGTTGATGGCCCGTTCCAAAAACTGCCTGGACAAATCTATGCTTTACGAAGGATTCAAGGATGTCAACGAATGGCTGGTAAAAAGTGTTAAAAAGGGACTTGGTCAGTAAGCGCGAGATGTGTCTTTGTTGCCACAAAGACAAACTCGCTTTACTCCCGTTGGTCGCAAAGTAAAAAAGAAATGAAACGTACGTATATCAAATTTAGATGCTCCATCTACGAGAAAAAACTGCTCAGAAAAAGGGCGGAACGTGCAGGTATTTCCCTCTCCGAATATTGCCGCAGCTCTGCTTTTGGCAATACCGTTATCGAACGGTTGACCGAGGAACAATTAGCCCATTATAAAATGCTGGTGAAGTACAAGGGGAATTTTACCCGAATAGGTAACATGTTCAGGAAACATAACCCTAAACTGGCCAGCGAGGTTGCACAACTGGCGGAAGAAATACGAACACACCTTTATAATTTCAAAAAAACAAAATAATGATTGGCAAGGGAACATCCATATCACATACCGGAACAAGTATCGATTACGGTTGGAACCAGGAGAAGGATGCGGAAATCGTCTTTAGCCAACATCTGGCGGGAAACAGTCCTAGAGAGATCACCGAGGAGTTCAAACTGATACAAGAAGAGAATATCCGCTGCCAAAAGAATACCCTAAGCTTTATACTCAGTCCGACACAGGAAGATGGTAAGAATCTTACCAAGGAACAGTTAGGAGAACTAACCCAAAGGTTCGTCAAGGAAATGCAGCTGAAGGAACGACAGGCCATCGCCTTTGTCCATAGGGACAAGGAACATATGCATGTCCATTTGTACGTGAACCGTATCGGTTTTGATGGAAAGGCCTACAATGACAGTTTTATTGGGAAGCGGAGCCAACTGGCCGCCGAGAACGTAGCGAAGGAAATGGGACTGACCACGGTCAAGGAGGTACAATTGGAAAAGGAACTGGATTCCACAAAGGTCCGGCTTGAAATAAAGGACATCCATCAAAGGATAATGGAAACCGAAAGGCCAAAAACATTAGACTCCTACATCAAGGCCATGAAAGAAAGGAATGTGGAAGTCACCCCGACAATAAACCGGGCCAATAAATTACAGGGCTTCCGGTTCCAATATGAGGGCCATAATTTCAAGGCAAGCGAGGTACACCGCTCCATGTCCGGAGGTAGGATCATGGCACAACTTTCCCAGAATAAAGGTATAGCAAAACCGATAATGGTGGACAAGTCAGTCCAGCTACTAGGGAAAACCTTGGAAATGAGTACCAATTTAGCCACAAGCATTGCCAAGAACATCATCAAAAAAACGATCAAAAGGGCCATCGATACCGGAATTGGATTTTAAAAACAAAAAGCTATGGGATATAAAAAACTGGACGAGGTGATGGAACTACTCACCGACGAGTTGGATGGGTTCAACCAGTCCATCGATAGATTTGAAAAGTTGACCCAAAATACGGACAACATCAAAGTAATGCCCGATACTTCAAAAATCGAACGATTGTTCCAAGAGCATCGGAATTCCGAGAAGGTGAATACCGAAAGGCTTCAGGAGTCGGTTCAGGATATCAGGAATCAGATTTCAAAAGCAAGACTGGTTCCAAGGATACAATTACGGATTCATTACGCGATTTGGTTTATTTCCTTGGTTATCATAGGATACCTATCGCTACAGTTCTCCCGAATCGGGGAAGTACAGGAAAAGGCATTTACCGAGGGAGAGCAAGAAGTAATCTCCAGTTTAAAAGGATATTTTGACCAATATCCGCAGCATTACGAATCGTACCAGAAATGGATACAGAAAAAGGATAGTGTTCTAAATCAAAAGTAGTATGCGCCCTATGGAATTTTTGCTTGACGCTTATCTGCCGGAACACTACAAAAATTCCACAGGATCCATGCGCAGGTAAGTTATGGTAAGATTTGGGACTGGTGCCTGAAACACCTATAAAAGACTAAAAACTATTAATTTGACTTCAAATAGTTAGAAATGGTATCATCTAAAATATCCAAAAGAAAAATATCGGATTGTGTTACCTATGTGTTACCCAGAACCAAAAAAGCCGACTCCTAAAAGTCGGCTTTCCCTTGTTGTACAGGCGGAGAGACTCGAACTCTCACACCTTGCGGCACTAGATCCTAAGTCTAGCGTGTCTACCAATTCCACCACGCCTGCATACTTTCCTAAATCACCAAATAGTGATTATCGGGGTGCAAATATAACGCAAAAAATCAATTCTCTAAATTTTAGCTATTTAAAAATTACGCTTTTTGTACTTTTATCAAAAGTCACATAAAATAGTACATGAAAAACGTAAAGAATTATCTATCGGAAAACAAGGACCGATTTTTAAATGAAATCATTGAACTACTTAAGATTCCGTCTGTTAGCGCAGATTCTGCTTTTTCTCAAGATGTTTTAGATACTGCAGATACAGTGAAAATGAGATTAGAGGAGGCAGGTTGCGATATTGTCGAAATTCATGAAACTGCTGGGTATCCAATTGTTTATGGTGAAAAAATCATAAACCCTGATTTACCTACAGTTTTAGTATATGGTCATTATGACGTGCAACCGGCAGATCCAATTGATTTATGGCATTCACCACCATTTGAGCCGGTAATCAAAAAAACGGACAAGCATCCCGAAGGTGCAATTTTTGCACGTGGTGCTTGCGATGATAAAGGACAAATGTACATGCATGTAAAGGCATTGGAATTGATGGTGAAAACTGATCAATTACCATGTAATGTTAAGTTTATGATTGAAGGCGAAGAGGAAGTTGGTAGTAACAACCTAGCTATTTACGTTGCAGAAAACAAAGAAAAGTTAGCAAATGATATCATTTTAATATCCGATACTGGCATGATTGCTAATGATGTACCTTCAATTACAACAGGTTTACGTGGGTTAAGCTATGTTGAAGTAGAAGTTACCGGACCTAACCGTGATTTACACTCAGGTCTATATGGCGGTGCAGTTGCCAACCCTATTAATATTTTAACTAAAATGATTGCTAGTCTACACGACGAGAACAATCATATTACCGTTCCTGGTTTTTACGATAAGGTAGAAGAACTTTCAAGTGAGGAAAGAGCAGAAATGGCTAAAGCTCCTTTTAGTCTTGAAAAATACCAGAATGCGCTAGATATCGAATCTGTGTATGGTGAAAAAGGGTATTCTACAAATGAGAGAAACTCTATTAGACCAACATTAGACGTCAATGGTATTTGGGGTGGATATACAGGTGAAGGCGCTAAAACAGTTATTGCAGGCAAAGCATTTGCTAAAATATCTATGCGTTTAGTTCCGAACCAAGATTGGAAAGAAATTACAGAATTGTTCAAAACTCATTTTGAGTCTATTGCTCCTAAAGGTGTAAAAGTAGTGGTGAAGCCTCATCATGGTGGACAAGGATATGTAACACCAATAGATACTGTTGCATACCAAGCAGCTTCGAAAGCATACGAAACTACATTTGGCAAAAAACCGATTCCACAACGTAGTGGTGGTAGTATCCCTATAGTTTCCTTGTTTGAAAAGGAATTGGGCAGTAAAACTATTTTAATGGGCTTTGGTCTAGATAGTGATGCCATCCACTCCCCTAACGAACATTTTGGGGTATGGAACTACTTTAAAGGAATTGAGACTATTCCATACTTCTATGAATATTTCACTGAAATGACCAAGAAGTAATTAGCTTACATAAGCTATTTAAAATAAAACGAAGCAATCTATAAATTTGGAATACCAAATAAGTAGATTGCTTCGTCGTTTAAAAGAACCTTATAAAATCGTTCTAAATTTTCTTAACGTACTTAGTAATTATAACAGTTAAAGTAGGCCCTACCTTACCTTCAATAAATTCTGCATTTTCACGGTCTAAAGAAATTCTACGTACTGCAGTACCTTGCTTGGCAACTTGACTAGATCCTTTTATTTTCAAATCTTTCACCAGTACAACGCTATCTCCATTTTCTAGAATTACGCCGTTTACATCTCTGTGAATAATCTTATCTGCTTCTGCTAAACCTTCTCCTGTTGCTTTTGCCCAAACTAAAGCCTCTGGCTCTAAATATATCATGTCCAGTAAATCTTTAGGCCAGCCCTCAGACTTTAATCTAGATAACATTCTCCATGCAACTACCTTCACAGAATCATATTCGCTCCACATACTGTCATTAAGACATCGCCAATGGTTAGCATCCATTTGCTCTGGATCTTCAATTTGAGTACGACAAGTTTCACATGCCAAAATACTTGAATCTACTCCACTTATAGAAACAGGCTCCACTTCAAAAACTTCTAAATTATTGGTACCTGTACAAAGCTCGCATGTGGAACCGCTACGTGCTTCCAAATCATCTTTTACACTCATTATTGGTTGTTTTAAAAACAAACTTACATCTTTTTCATGGGGTGTTTGGGTCTTTCCCCAAAGAATTGGGGTCAGGCTATTCGTTACAAGTACGCTTCGCGAAAGGCTAATGCGGGCTTTTCACTTCTATCCTTAAGGCAAAAATAAGTATTTGACCTCTACATTTGTAGAATTAAAATATTTATTCTATGTTTGTAGAACACACTCTAAGCTTGTAGAAAATGAAATTATCAAAATCGGAAGAAGAATTAATGAATATTCTCTGGAAACAGAAGAAGGCATTTATGAAAGATTTGCTAGATGCTTACCCAGAACCAAAGCCGGCTACAACAACCGTGGCTACTCTTTTGAAAAGAATGGCCGATAAAAAATTCATTGATTACAAAAGCTTTGGTAGAAGCAGAGAATACTTTCCATTAGTAAAAAAGAAAGACTATTTCTCTAAACACGTAAACGGATTAATTAAGAACTTTTTCAACGATAGCGCCAGTCAGTTCGCATCGTTTTTCACTCAAGAAACCGACTTAAGTAAAGCCGAATTGGAAGAATTAAAAAAATTAATAGATAGTGAAATCTTAAAAAAATAAGCATGATTGTTTTCCTATTAAAATCTACAGCCTGCATGTTAATCTTCTTAACCTTCTACAAGGTATTGTTAGAAAACGAAAGCATGCATCATTTTAAACGGTTTTTTTTAATAGCTGCATTAGTCTCATCATTCATAATACCCAGCATAGTTCTTACCGAATATATTGAGATAGAACCAACCAGTATTTCTACCCAGGTATTAACTATGGAACCGAACGGTGAAAATCAAAACATAGCTCAGGCAGTTGAGCAATCACCTTTGAACTGGTCACTAATTCTTTGGACAGTTTATGGAATTGGTGTTGTTGGATTCGGGTTTAGATTTATTAGGCACCTCTTTCAAATATGGTCGCGAATACGCAGTAATCCAAAATTGAAGAGAAATTCTATTACAAACGTTTTACTTCAAGAGCAACTTCCACCTCACACATTTTTCAGCTTCATCTTTCTGAATAAACATAAGTTTGAAACCAAAAATATTCCCGATTCCGTATTACTTCATGAAGAAACTCATGCATTACAAAAACACAGTTTAGACGTATTATTTATCGAGGTTTTACAAATGGTTTTCTGGTTCAACCCTGTATTTTATTTTTTTAAAAAGAGTATAAAATTAAATCATGAATTTCTAGCCGATAGCGCTGTGCTTAAAAATAATGAAGACCAATTAAATTATCAACACATCTTACTGTCGTACTTATCAAACGGCACCTATAACACCCATCAATCAATTGGCATTGCAAACGCCATTAATTATTCATCAATCAAAAAACGATTTATCATCATGAAAAAACAAACATCAAAAAAAAGAATGATATTGAGAAGTACACTATTACTTCCCTTATTAGCAATTTTACTATTCAGTTTTAGCGAAACTCAAACTTTACACAAGGGAGAGAAAGCTGACTTACAGTTTAAATCAGATATTTCAATCTACAATACCCTAGCTCGAAAATACAATGCAATATCAATTGAAAAAAGAATTATTTCTTTAGAAGATTTTAGAGTATTAGAATCCATTTATAGCGGCATGAGCGAAAATCAAAAGAAAGAAGCACAACCTTTCCCCGAGCGCCTACCAAAAGAACATCAAGAAAGTGCTACGAAAAAGCAACTGGCAGACTATAATATCTTAGCAAAAAAATACAATACCATGATATCAAAAGGCGGCAACATCCGTATTATGAAATCTGATGTTGATCAGCTAACTAATATCTATGAAATAATGTCTGATGAGCAAAAAGCATCAGCGCAACCTTTTCCTGATTTTCCTGAGCCACCACCAGCACCAAATGCACCTATGGTTCTTAGAGGAGAAAAAAGTGATATACCTCCACCACCAAGTCCTAAAGTCAAGAAAGGAGATATAAGCAATATTCCACTACCTCCTACTCCGCCGTCTCCATTAGATTATGTAATATCCATGGCAAAAAAGGGAGCTACTTTCCTATATGAGAATAAAGAAATATCGTCTAACAAGGCTATAGATTTATTAAAGAACAACAAGGATTTGAATATAGAATCGCGTAACATAAAAAAGAAGACAATTGTAAGAATTACAGAAGACCCTGTAACAATCGAATAGTTACAACGTCAAACATATGTTAAAGCCCTCTTTTTGAGGGCTTTTTGCGTACCAAAAATCAAATAGTTACGTTCATCCAGTACATATCATCATCAATCAAAAAACAAATTAAAATGCTACAAAAATTTTTTATTATCTGCTCAGGGGCAGATGCCGAGCTTTTAAACACCTGCTCGAAAGGGGAACAAAACAAATATGCTGGTATAGGTGCTACCGTATTTTTTACAGCTGTAATGGCATTTATTGCAAGTAGTTATGCACTATTTACTGTCTTTGACAATGTGTACGCTGCTGTATTTTTCGGATTCATTTGGGGACTTCTAATTTTTAACTTAGATCGTTTTATCGTTTCTACCATTAAAAAACGAGATAATGTGAGTCAAGAATTTTTACAGGCTACACCTCGTATTATTCTAGCGGTAATCATTGCTATCGTTATTTCGAAACCATTAGAAATGAAAATTTTCGAGAAAGAAATTAATCAAGTCTTATTAGAGCAGAAAAATGAACTTACGTTAGCTAACAAAGATCAATTAGCCTTGCAATACACTCCGAAAATTGAACAAATAAATCAAGACATTGCTTTATTAAAGGCTGAAGTCCTTACTAAAGAAACAGAGACTAATGCATTATATGATGTTTACATAAATGAAGCAGAAGGTACTGCAGGCACTAAATTATTAGGTAAGGGTCCTGTTTATGAAGAAAAGCGAGAAAAGCATGATGCTGCACTTGCCGAATTACAGGAATTAAAAACAGCAACTACAGATAAAATAACAGGCTTAGAATCTCAAATTGCCGCTTTAGATATTGAATATACAGAAGTGGTCAAAAATTCACAACCAATTATTGATGGCTTTGACGGTCTAATGGCTAGAATTACCGCTTTAGATGAATTACCCTGGCTTCCATCGTTCTTTATCTTTCTTTTGTTTTTAGCAATTGAAACCTCGCCTATAATTGCCAAATTATTAGCACCAAAAGGCGAATACGACATAAAGTTACAAGAAGAAGAAAGTATCTTATCCTCTTGGGTAGCACAAAAGTTAGCCCAGCGAAAACTAATAGTTTCTACTGATGGCGATATCAACCAAAAGATATATGAAGATTTAAAAGGAGAAGAAGAACTGTACGGTTATAAAAAGAAGAAAGCAGAGGAGCTGTTGCGCCTACAAGCAGATAGTTTTCATGATATTCAGGTAAAAGGTCTAAAATAAAGAAGACCAATATTTCTACTGGCCTTCTTCGGTTTGGGGGGAACTACCTGAACAACTATTAAAATTTTTATGGCCTTAGCCTCTAGAATTAATTCTAAACTCGTAACATTAAACTTGTTAGTATATCATTAATTACACTTCAAAGATATTGAGCATGTGTCTTTAAAATTGGTGGCTTTAGACTAAGTCAAATTAAGTATAGACGAATGAACCATAAGTATCGATGAACCATTTCATCTGTTCATATTTGATTAGAATTAAATAGGTACTCTACATTCGTAATGTTGTATACCGATAATCTTCGTAGCAAATAAGCTAATTTTATATATTGGTAGGCTTAACTTTGCATTTTATGGCATCACTTAAAGAAACCAAGAAAAAGAAGAGAAGGTTCTATAACCTTGTAATTATAATAGTGCTACTAATTATAATAGCTACAGGTTTTATGGCACAACTAGGTTCATAGAATATCATAGTTGAAAATTGAATGTTAGTATTCAATCCTTTAGTGTTTACCATATGACCGAAAAGAATCAAAAATCTAAAAATTACTTAAAACTCTTTGGGAAAATAATTCTTGGAGTATTACTACTGTTTTTTATTTTGGTTTTGGTTATAAGAACTCCTTGGGCTCAGAATTTTATCGTTTCGAAAGTCACATCATATATTTCTGATAAAACGAATACGAAAGTAGAAGTTGGCAATATATACCTAACGTTCTCCGGAGATATACAAGCTGAAAATATCTATCTTGAAGATACCAAAGGCGACACGCTTTTCTATTCAAAATCGCTTCAAGCAGACATTCCTTTGCACCCCGCTATTTTTAAAAATGAGCTTTCAATTGATGGGGTAGTTTCCGAAGGTGTAGTGGTCAACATCAGTAGAGAAAACAATCCAGAAGAGTTTAACTTCACTTTCCTTTTAGACGCTTTAACGACTACAACCGATACTACTGCCGCTGCAACAGATCCAATGAATATTTCGGTGGGTAGCCTAGATTTGGCCGATTGGAAACTAAATTATACTGATGCCTATTTAGGAACCACTATTGGACTTGACTTAGGAGAATTAGCAATAGATGTTACTGAATTTGACTTAGATGCAATGAAATTCTCATTGAATGATTTAGCGATAAGTAAAACTCAATTTACCTATGTACAATCTCATCCTTTTCCAGTAACCGAAGATTCTACAAGTAGTGTACTCCCATTAATAACCGTTGATGAATTTAATCTCAACGATTTAAAAATCTCCTATAATAGTAAACCAGATGGGATAAGTACAAACCTAAATCTTGGGACTATTGAATTAACAGAAATACTCGCAGATATTTCTAAAAATAAATACGAGACCAATGATTTTATATTTCAAGATTCACAGATAGATCTTCAGTTGACCAGCGCTATTTCTGAAGAAACCAGTACCACCAAAAATGAAGATTTTCGGTGGCCAGAATTTATAATTGCCGCAAACAATATAGACTTCGCAAAAAACACATTTAGCTATACTTTAAATGCCGAAAAACAACTTACAGATACTTTTGACCCAAATGCATTTAAAATTCAACAATTTCAACTTCTAGCTAAAAACCTTAAATACGAACCTGAGAATTTTAACCTTAGTGTTTCTAAATTTTCCTTTTCCGAACCTAGTGGAATTCGACTAGACCAATTAGCTTTTAAAGCTGATCTAACAAATACCGAAGCTTCACTTTCCGATATTGTATTTCAAATGAATAAAAGTTCTGTGAAGGCAGAGCTAAACATCAATTTTAATTCATTGAAGGGAGCAATAAAACATCCTGAAAAAAGCACTTTATCAGCAGCCATTTCAGACCTTTTTTTAGAATTGGATGACGTTCAGAAATTGTCGCCAACTTTAGTACAAAATCAGTACTTAGATTCTCTTTCAATACATCCAATAACTGGTAACCTAAAAGCACAAGGAAGTTTAAAAAAAGTAAACGATTTTAATGCCCAATTACAATGGGGACCAGAAACAATATTAGCTGCGAAAGGAAGTATTAGCAATCTTACAAATACAGATTCTCTAACCTATGACTTGAACGATATTAGCTTTAAAAGTTCTAAAAAAGCTATTGAAAAAATAATATCGTCTAAAGAACTAAGTATTACCATTCCCGAAACCATAAACGCAGCTGGAAGTTTATCTGGTGGACTTACTTGGGTAAAACCTAATCTTAATATCAAAATTCCGGAAGGATCAGCACAAATAAATGCACTTGTAAACTATGGCGAATTAATAAAATTTAATGGTGGTATTTCTGTAGACAGTCTTCAATTAGGAAAAATTTTACAGAACGAACAATTAGGGCAATTGTCTCTTAAAATAAACGGCACAGGATCAGGTTCAGAATTAAACAATTTCAATGCAGATTTAGATGGTAGTATTTCTCAAATTCAATATGGTGGTTATGATTATAATGAGATAGCTGTTACAGGAAAACTTAAAGAAGGTAGTGGTACAATTACAGCAAATATCGATGACCCAAATTTGAACATGAAAGTCAATTCTAACATTGCGATTTCATCTCAAGAGAACAATATTATTTTCACATCAAATATTATAGGTGCAGATTTACAACAATTAGGACTCACAAAAAACAATATTAAAATTGCTGCCAATATCAATGGAAACTACACTGGTTCTCCATCTAATTTTACGGTAAACGCAAACATAGAAGATGGCATTGCCATTGCCGACAATGAACAATACCAAGTATCTACCATTGCATTAAAAGCACATATAGAAGACTCTATTACCGATGTCACCATAAATAGTAACTTTTTAAATGGTCAATTGGCATCTAATGCCTCTCCAAATCGTACTACAAATGCGCTTAAGAAACAAATAGAGCATTATTTCTCTACTGACGATTCTACTTTTGAATCTGATAAAAATATTGAAGCGAAGCTAGCCCTTGCCGTAATACCAACCCCTGTTTTATCTAAGGTGTTTTTTGACGGAATAAAAGGTTTAGATTCCTTGAACATAAATGCAAGTTTTAATTCTAGAACAAGAAAGATTTCTGCAGAAATTAAAGTGCCGCATATAGCATACGCAGGCAGTTCGGTTGATAGCTTAAATGCCTTCATAAAAGGTGATTCTTTAGACCTTAAATTCTCTGCAGGTCTAGCAGATTTAATTTATGACCCTATTCACTTAAAACAGACTTATGTTACTGGCAGCCTTAAAAACAAAGAATTGTTGTTAGATTTTACTTCTAAAAATGACACGGTTCAAGTAATGAATATTAAATCTGCATTGGTATTTCAAAAAGATACTTTAAAGCTTCATATTGATCCAGATGAGTTGATTTTGAATAAAAAGCAATGGGAGATTCCTGAAGATAATAGCATCGTTATAGCTGATTCTTTTTCAGATTTTCAAAATGTAATCTTGAGCAGAAATTCCCAGAAAATGGAAATCTCCAACAGAGTACCTAAAATGCAAACAGATCATATTGGTATTCTATTTGAGAATTTTCAACTACAAACGTTCCTTAGTTTTTTCAATCCTGATGAAGCATTGGCAAAAGGAAAAGTAGAAGGAGACTTTGTAATCCTTAATCCTTATAACGCATCTGGTCTAGTGGCAAATATCGACATTAAAGATTTTCAGGTAATGCAGAGTCCGTTAGGCACTTTATCACTAGATGCATCTTCAAAATCATTATCAGAATATGATTTCGATTTAGCATTAAAAGATGGTGGCGCAGAGCTTACATTAACAGGAGACTATACCGCTAAAGAAAATAGGGCAGATTTAAATATGGAGCTCGACATTCAAAAACTAGAAGCCAGTATTATACAAGGGTTTTCTAATGAACAATTAACCGATGCCAAAGGTTATTTAGATGGTAGTTTACTGGTAAACGGTACACTTGCCGAACCAAAATATTCGGGAAGAATAAATTTCAACGATTTTGGTCTTACACTGGCAGCGTACAAATCTGCTTTATCAATAGATAATCAATACATAGATATAGATCAAGATAAAGTTACGTTCAACACTTTTACCATAAATGACATTAACCAAGGTATACTAACTGTAGATGGCAATGTTACTACCAAGAGTTTCATTAATCCTGGTTTTGATCTTTCCGTCAAAACCGATCAATTTAGAGTTTTAAACTCTAAAAAAGGAGATCACGAACTCGTATACGGAATTGCAAGTATTAAGGCAGATTTAACCGTAAAAGGAAATTTAGAATTACCTATTATAGATGGAAAAATACGCGTACGTGATGTCACAGACCTTACCTATATTGTTCCCCAAGACCAATTAGATATACAAGAGCGAGATGGGGTTGTTATTTTTGTAAACCGCGAAAATCCTGAAGCCATACTTACACGTAATGATGGTGAAAAATCAAATTCGTTTTTTGCAGGAATGGATATTAACACGATTCTAGAAATAGGTAATGAGGCTAAGTTTACTATTGTAATAGATGAGAAAACACAAGATAAATTACAGGCATCTGGTGCTGCAACACTTAATTTAAATATTGACCCAAATCAAGATATTAGACTATCGGGCAGATTAGAATTAAACTCGGGATTCTACAGAACCAGTTTATACAATTTGGTAAGTAGAGAATTTAAATTACAAAAAGGTAGTACTATAGTTTGGACCGGTGATCCTTATGATGCTAAAATGGATGTTACGGCAATCTATGAAATAGAAACTTCTGCATCATCTCTAATGTCATCAATAAGTTACGGGCAAGATAGTAGTGTTTCTGGATCGTACCAGCAGTCTACAGACTTTTTAGTTTACTTAAATATTGACGGACAATTAATGCAACCAGAATTATCTTTTGCCTTAGATATGCCAGAAAGTGCCCAAAGTAGTTTTGGTGGTGCCGTTTATGGGCGCATTCAACAACTTAATGAACAAGAGTCTGAATTAAATAAACAGGTTTTCTCATTATTGGCCCTTAATCGTTTTTACCCAACAACGGGTAGTGATGGTAGTAGTGGTGGTGCAATTTCTATTGCTAGGAACAATGTAAACAAGGTTCTTTCAAATGAATTAAATACGATTTCTGATAAATTACTGGGAAAAACAGGTTTTGAGCTAGGTTTTGATTTGGATAGTTTTGAAGATTATGAAAGTGGAAGTGCCCAAAACCGAACACAGTTAAACATTAATGCCAGTAAAAAGCTTTTTAACGACAGGTTAATTGTTACTGCTGGTAGTGCGGTAGATGTGGAAGGTAGTGCCTCATCGACCGAAACCGAAACTCCAATTATAGGTAATGTCACGTTAGAATATCTATTAAGCGAAGAAGGTACGTATAGACTTAAAGGGTTTAGAAGACAAGAATATCAAAATATAATAGATGGGCAGCTTATTGTTACCGGAGTAGCCTTTATTTTTGATCGTGAGTTCAATAAATTTAGTCAGTTATTTAGTCCCATTAAAAAAGAAAATACCGAAGAGAAACCTTCAAAAAAGGATTTGAAGAAAAAAGAAGAACAGGAGAACATTGAAAAATAATAACCTTACATATAGAACCTTATTCTGCTTGATATTCTTAATGGCATACTCTTGCGGTATTGAAAAATATATTCCCGAGGGAGAACAATTGTACACTGGTGCAGCGCTTGACTTAAAAACAGAAAGCGAGCTAAAAGATGAGAAAGAAGTAGAAGCAGAATTGCTAAGTCTTATTGAACCGAATCCTAACACCACATTTTTAGGAATGAAGCCCGCATTATATTTTCATTACAAGGCACAACGAGAAAAACCTGGATTCTTTTATAAATTTCTAAACAAATCTTTTGGAGAGGAACCTGTCTATTTTTCAGATGTAAACCCAGAGCGTGTAGAGGAATTAATATTAAACAGATTAGATAATAATGGATTTTTCTATAGTCGGTCAGATTCTGAAACGATTTTAGACGGTAATTTTGCTTCGGTAAATTATTCTGCCAGTTTACCCGAACCTTACGTATTAGAAAATTACAATTTAGAATCAGACTCCCTGCCTATTTACAAAGAAATTGAGAAAATGCTACCTGAAACGGCTCTTGCAAAAGGAGACCGATTTGATTTAGATTTACTGAAAGCAGAAAGAGCACGATTAAACAACGGACTAAAACAACGAGGGTTTTACAATAGCCAGGAAGATCTTTTAATTTTTGAAGCAGATACCAATCAATACAAGAATAGAAAATTCGACCTTTTCCTTAGACTTAAAAAAGATGTCCCTGCACGAGCTTCTATCCCCTACACTATTGACTCCATTACAGTCTACCCTAATTATTCTATTGAAGGAGATACATTACCCTTGACAAGAGAGAATGTCACCCAAGTAGACAGTATAGACTTTGTACAGAACGAATTGTATTTTAAACCAGAACTATTAGAATCTTACTTGCTGTTCAATGAAGGTGATTTGTATGATGCCAATACCTCAAAACAAACAAGTAACAGATTATCTGCATTAGGCAGTTATAAGTATGTAAACATACAGTACACTGAACTGGACACTACTGCAATAGATGGTAATGGCGGTTCTCTAGCGGCAAGCATATATTTAGCTCCTTTAACCAAACGCTCTATTAGAGCGGAGTTACAAGCTGTATCTAAATCTAATGGTTTTACTGGCCCAGGTATTTTATTGAGTCATACAAATAGAAATATATTCAACGGTGGAGAAACATTCAGTATATCAGCCAATTTTAGTTATGAATCGCAATTATCCAGTGGCAGCAACTCTAGCCTAAGTAGTATTGCTGGCGGTATAAGTGCCGATTTGGTGATACCTAGATCAATACCATTTTCACCTAGAAGATTTAAATACGCTGTACCTAAAACAAAAATATCATTAGGGGTAGATTTTTTACAACGTAGTCAACTATTTACATTAGGTTCTGTTAACGCTTCTTTCGGGTACACTTGGAAAGAAAATCAATATGTATATCATACCCTAGACCCTATTAGCATCAATTATTCGAAACTATCTAATGTTACAGATGAATTTCAGACCATACTTGATGACAATCCTTTTTTAAGTCAAAGTTTTGAGCAACGATTTATTGCTGGTCTGTTATATAGTTTTACCTATGATGAAGTCTCTAATCTTGGAAAAGAAACCCCAATCTATTTTAATACAAATTTTGATTTAGCAGGAAACATGTTAAATCTTGTTAGTGGTGGATCCGGTACTATTTTCGGTTCAGAGTATGCACAATATGCTAAAGTAGATGCCGACGTTCGCTTGTATTTACGATGGAAGAAAGAGCAAACTTTAGTTTCTCGAGTCTATGCCGGGTGGGGAGTACCCTATGGCAATAGCACCACACTACCATTTGTAAAGCAGTTTTACTCTGGCGGTCCCTATAGTGTTCGTGCATTTAACATACGCTCACTTGGACCAGGTAATTTCAACGCTGAAACAGAAAACTCCACTACAGACTATTTTGACCAATCTGGTAATTTAAAACTAGAAGCCAATGTGGAATATCGTTTTCCTTTGTTCTCTTATTTAAAAGGAGCCTTTTTTATTGATGCAGGTAATGTATGGTTAACAGGTGATTATTCTGATATTGAAGATGACCAACTCACCAGCAGTTTTTCTCGAACATTGTTTACCGATGGTAAATTTGAAAAAGATTGGTTAACAGAAGTTGCAGCAGGTGTTGGTTTTGGACTTCGATTGGATATTCAAAGTTTTGTTATCCGGTTAGATTTGGCATCGCCACTTCGCATACCGTATCTACCAGAAAATGAGCGTTGGAATACTCCATTTTTTGGAAATGCAGATAACAATATGACATTAAATTTCGCTATTGGTTATCCGTTTTAAGGTTTAGTTTCCCCACATCCTCTGCCATAGCGCGGCCATTAGTCGCTTTACATCTCTTTTAAACTTTGGTCGCTCTTCTATCTGCAAATTTTCACCATCTGGTACTAGTTTATAACTAAAAGCAAATTGGGACTCATTTGCATCTAAACTAATTAAACCAAATCTTAAGTCATTGAAATAAAGCTGTCCCTCCTTTTCTGTTATCGTGTACCAACCATCGGTTATTTGAATGAGTCTTTTCACTTTATCATTATTGATCCATTTACCTAACAAATCATGATTTTTAGGATAGGATATAAACGATATGGGTTGTGAGTCAAAAAAGGAATAGTCCCCCATTAAATAAGCATCCTCCGTTTCTATATTTGCCATCCAAAGAACAGTATTCAAAGGTGCTGGACGAGTATTTATTTCTAGATAAGATATGTTTTGAGTCTCAAGCGCTTGTTCGAATTTTTGAAAAGCGACTCCTTTTAAAACCAAAGTCAATATTAAATAAGATGTACTAATTAAAAGTCCGAGTGTTATATACTTTCTGCGCTTAATAGAAGTCCGTTTTTGAAACATCGCTAAAATAACGAATGTGATGAATGGAACCGTATAGAGTGGATCTATCACAAAAACACTTTGAAATGCTAAACGGGTTTTAAAAGGCCAAAACAATTGCGTTCCCCATGTAGTAAAAGCATCTAAAACCGGGTGCGTAAATAACCCCCAGAACATAAGCCATGACCACTCTTTCCATGTAGCAGATTCGTTTTTATTTATCTTCCACACCAACCAACCGAAGATAGGTGCAAATAATATTGAAAAGAAAATGGAGTGACTTACTCCTCTATGCCATTCAGTAGCCGTAACCGTATCTAAAAAAAAGCGAGTGATTACATCTAAATCAGGTATCGTTCCTGCAATGGCTCCATAAAGCATTGCCTTATTTCCTACCTTTTTACCAAGCACAGCTTCACCAACTGCCGCTCCGAGTACTATTTGTGTTAATGAATCCATTTAAAATATCAATCAATTATAAGATTTTGCTCTGCTGAAATTAAATCACCATTTGCATTCATACCCTCTATATAAAAGATAATATCTCTCTGTAATGTGTTTAAAATTTTGAAAGTAGCTATTCCATTTTCATTCACCTTTAATTCGGGAACCCAATGTATGATACCAAAATTTTCAAATTCATTAGAAAGGTATGAAGTGTATTTAGGAGTGTAGAATTTCTTAACAGGTTCAAATCCTTCCTTTAGCTTATACTTAAAAACATTCTCATCTTTACTGTACTGTCCATTATAACCTCTTGGTAATCTTCTTGTGTAAATACGAATTACACCACCAGCCCCTCTTGTTCCTTCACGAGAACCTGTTTTATCAATTGAGAAACTTTCTATTTCATTAGTAGACATTTTATAAAGAATATCAAAATTTGGTAAACGTACATTATCTAAATAAATAATAGGAATGGGATAATAATTACCTCCAACAAAGGATGATGGTACTATCGTTCTGATAATAACGCGACTTGTGCTACCGAACTGCAGTTCCTCCAACACATAAAACCCTCTTGACCTAATAATATCAGTAACGTAGGGTAAGTTAAACTCTAGACTTTCAGTAACTTCAGTCATTCTACTTACAAGATATTTAGGAATCAAAAAATTTTTATCAACAGTTGTCTTTATTTTATCCTCAACAACCGTTACCTCATTAAGACTTATGGTATTGTTAGAAGATATTAAGTCTGGGGCCTTTACCTCTTTAGAACTATCTTCATCTACAAATTCTATTTTTTCTTTCCAGGTAGTATCAATTTCATCTGGTATTACCCCTAAACTCATATTTAAATCAATATTAACTTTCGCCAATTTTCTGTTATTACTAATCAGTGAAAAATTTAAAATTTCACCCTTTACAGGATAGTTCTTTTGAATTAGAAATCTATTTTCTAAGATGTCTAAATACCTACTACGGTCATCAGGAAAACTAACCAAAAGCTTATCGTCTTCTGAAACCCCCTTGCTATAAATTGTACCTTCTAAATCTATTCCATTTTCAAACTCATAAAATTGACCAGGAGGACCTCTAAAAATATCATTCCAATCGTATTTAGACCAACCTTGGGTCATTAGCAATAAGTCTAAGTCATTCTCTTTTTTCTCGGTAACATCCTTAAAATAATAACTGGGATTTTCTATAAATCCCTTTACATAGGGTTTTAAATAGAAGGCACTATAAATAGAATTCTGTTGATTGTTCGACATGGTTTTTCCAGGTAGAACAGAGACACTTAAATTATGTGAACTTTTTTTAAAATCAAGAAGCTCTACTTGAATATTCAATGAATCTGCCTCCGTAGACAGCTTACTCACCTTCAATTTACCATCTAACAAGTCTGTATGATTGAATACTAATCTCTCTGCTATAGGTTTCCCTTCCGGATTAAAAAGCGTTAAGATATTCATGCCTTTATTAAGCACTTCTTTATTTAAAACTTTAGATACGAATAGTTTGTTCTTTGGAAATGTAATAGGAATTCTATTGGCATGACCATCTTTATGAATCAATAAATAAAATTGCTGTTCTTGAATAGACTCTTTAGTTGCAGAATTGGTAGTTAAGCTAATTATAAAGCGGTCATTATCAACATTTTTAAGACTAAAAGAAACACCTTTATTTTCCGGTTTTTGGATTTTCACAGTTTCTATACTGCCATCACTAAACTTTAATTTAGCGACATATTCCATACCGGCTTTAGGATTGAAATTAAATTTACCCAGTCCAAAAATTGATGTAAAAAATCTAGCTACTTGGGCATTATTGATATCAAATAGTGACCCTTCTACGATTTTTACACCATAGCCGTTTACATCTGTTACTTTCACGCCCATTACACCAGGCGTATCTTCAACTAAATTACCGCCTTCTGGCAGAAATTGAATATCATATTTTTTAACGAAAACAGCCTTATCTCCAGGCTTCTCATTTAAGATTATAATCTTCTGCATAAAGGAATCATCTTCCTTAAAATTCCGCATCCAATTAGTACTTGCCCGCAGATAGTATTCGCCACTTACAAGCGTTGAGTCTACAGCAATATTACCATTGAAATAACCATCTTTTGCCCTGAAATGATAATTGTTAAATCTTTTACCGTCTGCATTATATAACCCCAAATGAACTATTGACGTTTGGCTAAATGGCTTACTATTATGTCTATCATAAACATAACCTTTTAACCATATTTCTTCATTAGCTATATAAGTCGTTTTATTGGAGTGTAGAAATATAGACTCCCTTGGCAGTTCAAAATATTTTAAGAATTTATCCTTGACCAAATTATTGCCAATATCATTTTGGGCAAGGAGAATATTTGAAAAAAAAATAAGGAATAAAAGCGAAAACCTGTGCATAAAAAAGACGGAAAATGATTACAACTTTAAATCTAAGAATAAAAAACTTTTATTCTATAATTCCCATCTTTTTTAATAGAAAAGAAGCATTCATATTCTGACAAATACCGTCCTTAAAAGTGTAATCGAAATGCAATTCGTTATCTATTATCTCAGCATCAAAATAATGATTTTTTACAGCTGGGTGCTCATTAGCAACTTCACAAAGACTTAGGTCGTGAGTAGCAATTATACCAGTAGATTTACTTTTTACCAACCGTTCTACAAATTTTCGTGAACCCAAGGCTTTATCGGTACTATTCGTTCCCTTCAAAATTTCATCTAAAACAATAAAGTAGCGATCAGTTTGAATTTCATCTACAATGTAGCGCAATCGCTTAAGCTCCGAAAAGAAATACGATTCATCATCAGTTAATGAATCTGTAGTCCGCATGCTAGTTATTAATTTTATAGGTGAGTAGGTTACTGACTCCGCACAAACCGGCATGCCAACATTCGCCATCATAATCTGCAAAGACACCGTTCTTAAGAATGTACTCTTACCTGCCATATTTGCACCGGTAATTATAAAGAACTGACCACCTTCAATAGTAATATCGTTGAGTATGCTTTTCTTAGGATCTAACAGCGGATGTCCTGCATTCTTAGCTTTCAACACCACATCATCATTGGCTATTGTTGGATACGTGAAGTTAGGATGATTGAAAGCGAAATTGCCCAAACTATTATAGGCATCAAAAAAAGCAATAGTATTAAACCATGTTTCTACGCTCTTACCATGTTCATCTATCCACTTTTCTACAGCAAGACAGTCTGTTAATGACCGTAGAAAAAATCCATTAGCAAATATTAAATACAGAAGATTATTATTACGATCAAGATTACTTAAAAGAGATGCAAATTTCTTAAGCACTTTAGAATTATCGTCGCCATTACTTAAAATATTTAATTTCTGCTTCTTCAATAAATCAGACGTAAAATCAGTTTGCTCTATCATAGCTAACAACTGATTGTATTGATCAAAAGTAGATTTCATTTTTGTAGCACTCTGCCCCAAATTCGTTACTTTTTTGGTGAAGACCCCAACGATAACCATACCCAAGGCCAACCAAAAAATCAATGCGGATTCTGGCAACAGGTCCAAAAAGTAAGCAACAAAAATAGCCATCGACAACAATGAAAAAACTAAAGGAATAAATTTCATTGCCTTGGGTACAAATGGCTTATAATTCTTTAGCCATTTAGTAATAGTGTGTGTTGATGTCTCTGTTTTGGTCAAAGCGGCCATAGCCGAAAATTCTTGTCGCCAATCTACATTCTCTCCTATTTCGACAATAGCTTCTTGTTTTTCTTTTATCTCGTTTATTGAATTTTCTTTGTAGATATCTGCCAACAGCAAACTACCCTCGCTCAACTTCGTGCGGTTAGAAATCTGATAAAAAGAACCATCTCCGAACAAGTCTATATCTTGACTAAAAAAATGAATATCCTCTGCAAACTCTTTACCATTTGGTAATTTGGAAAAATCTCTGTTCAGGACCTGCAACTCAACCAAATTGATATTTCTCAACTCCTCAATCTTTGCTTTTTGAAGTTTAAGGTTTGTGTATTTACTTACCAAGTATAAGAATAATGGAATACCTACACACAATACTCCAATTACATATTTAGCATTAACAGAAGCAAAATAAAGCGCCCCAATTGTAGCTAAAAAAATAAATAGTCTAAGAGAACTAAATAAAAATAGTTTCTGATTTAAAGCCGTAATATCCGCATCTAGCTCTTGTACTCTTTGATTATAAAAACCCTCTAAATTCTTCATGAAAATCAACCTATTATAGAAAAGGTAAAGATAACCTTAGAAAGTGGTTTTTTAAGAATTGAAAATAGTTTTAAAGAGTAGGCTTTCTATAGTACTATAGAAATTTTAATTAACGGTGTTTAAATTATCTAGCGCATCACCATCAGAAGTGGTATAGTTTATTTTTAGCAAATTAACCACCCGTAGTTTATTCTTTAAATCTTCAATAATTCCCATTTTCACGCCAACATCTGCCTTAATAGATACTGTGGCTACATTTCTTAAGTGCTCTGGCATTGATGACAAAGCTTGCAATGCATAATCACCAACCTCATCAACAGTTACAAGTCTATTATCCATTTGAATTCTAGGTTCGTTACCCAAACTTGTCTCACTATTCCCCACAGGTTTACCCACATAAATTTCAATAATCCGATCTTGATTCTCCAATTTTTCAATCTCTGTTGCCTTTGGCAAAGTATTCTCGACCATTAGATTTTGATTCTTCATTACCGTAACCGTCATAAAGAAAAAGAGAAGTATAAAAACGATATCAGGTAGAGATGCCGTTGAAATAGGAGGTAAACTTCTAGTAGAAGACGCTTTGTTAAATTTTATCATGATCTTAATTATTTATGGTTGCTAGTTCAATAATTTTTTGTGGATAAAGGGCTCTGATAATTTCAAGACGTTTCTTTAATTGTCCTCTTTGCTCTTCAGTAATTTCCTCTTTATAATATGCTGTATTAATAGCTTCAAAAGAAGTATTGAATAACCTTTTGCTTTCTCTATTACGAAGCATATTATAAGCACCCACAACCTCGTTTTGTACAGACACATAAACAGGATAGCTCGTATTACGTAGTGCCTTAATTGTAACAATTGCCTTTGTGGGATGTTCAGACAAATCTGTCAGTCTTTCTCCCTTGCAATAGTCACAATATTCTTCACTTTGAACTAGCAGCCCTCCATTATCTATAAATGCCATTATGTTTTTCCTCAGACTTGAAAGTTCGATAACTTCTCCATTAGCCATTATTTGATCAGTCTCATTTATGCTGATATCAAAAAGGTTTCGTTCTTTAATATCGGCTATGACGTCATTATTTTCTGGAGGCATTAGTCTGTTTAGACCCGCATCATTTTCTATAGATGTGGTAACCAAGAAAAAAATCAGTAATAAAAAAGCGATATCTGCCATAGAACCGGCATTGACTTCTTGAGGTACTCTGTGGTTTTTCATAAACAGTGCATTTAATACACTATCAAGTACCACAAATCAGCAAATGAAAAAAAGCAAGAATGAGTGAATGACCCTTTTGGGTGAGTGAACAGACCGCTTTACTAATTGTACAAGGTTTTAGATACCTAATACTATAGTGCTTCTAATTCTGCTTTCAACTTTTTTGTGAACTTAGAAACGACCAAATCATAAGAATGATCAATAAGCTCTAGCGTAAGTTCTTTAGGTATTTGATCTAAGTAGACGGTGTTCCAATGTTTTTTACTCATGTGCCACCCTTCAATAATGCCTTCATGTTGTTCACGAAGTTCTATGGCTCTATCTGGATCACATTTTAAATTGACACGTAGTGGAACATTATCCAAGCCGCAAAGTGCAAACATTTTGCCCATTACTTTAAATACCAAAGTCGTCTCATCAAAAGGAAAAGATTCTGAAACTCCTTTTTTTAAAATACAATAGTCTCGGTATTCTTCAACGTTCATTCTATTGAGGTTTTAGAACATAATTTGATTATGGGCCAAATACCGTTAAGATTACCCGGCATAAAATCATAATACTTTTTTAGATACTAGTAGAATCGTAAACAATAACCTTAGTCCATAGTTCACTAGATTCTTCTATAAACAATTTGTGTGGAGCTTCATCTTGATAAGCTTGTTGAGACTCAGCAGAATCAAAACTTACTATTAAAGAATAGGTAAATGAACCATCCACTACATCTCTACTAGTTCTTGGAGGTTTACCTATAAATTTAGTTTTAGCATAACCAGAATTATCTAAAAACTTACGTAATGAAGTTTCAAAAGCTGTACGGTCTGCTTGACTATCAGGGTTTTTCAACCAGAAAAATACGGTATGGGAAAAATTAGAATCGAATTCTGTCATTTCTTTATCATTTTGACCAAAACTTACAGTGGTCATTAGTGTTATTATAAGGATACAAATTACGTTTTTCATTTTCAATTTTGAGTTGTTTGTAGTTATTTTTCGAGCAGATCAATTTGTTTTTGCGGAATTTTAAGAGCCGTATAATCGAGTTTCCAACCGATGGTCTCTACTATTTTTTCCATTATCAAAACGGTTTGTAGAGCTTCTTTTCTAGCAGTTTCCATTAAGCCGCTTTCTGGTATTTTTTCGCGAATATGTTTCTTTGCCTCTGCATTCAATTTCGTTAAATCATCTGGGGCAAAAAAGTTGAAAAACCCACTTTTAATATCGTAAAACTCTAATTCAGGCTCGATACTTAAAACCTCTGGCTGCGGAAAATTATCTAGTATGATTTTTTTATTGGCTTCATCGGCATGCATTAATAGTTTACTTAAATCGTATCCAATATGAGCTTTAGCCTTTATGACAACCAACGCTTTCTTTTTACTACTTACCAGACTCAGAAAATCTTTTACATTTTCGTATTTGTAGATTTCGGCAAACTCACCTTCTACAGTTATCAACTTGCAAACGCTTTTCATTTTCTCTAATAACACGGTAGACTGGTGCGTTGTTATCTCTTTACTTTTTTTGCCTTTAAAAAAAGTAAAGAGCCAATACATACCAATGGCCCCTAAAACCAGACCGAGAATCGTATCGAAAATATTATCCATTTTTTCTTCCTATTTCACCTAAATGAGTAAACTTAAACCCCTTTTCATATTTGAGTCCGTAGCCAAATATACGGTCCATCGCTATATGTATAAAAAGAATTGTGCCTATTAATTGAATTATTGGCAACATTAAATAGATTCCTGCAAAGTATAAAAGTATGGCCACTCCTCTATAGTGAAACAAATTATAACAAACAGCACCTGCTTTTGAATTCACCATATACCCCAACATTGAAATATCTGGAGTTAAGATTAAAACTGGCAGCCACCACCATTGATAGCCTAATAAACCAAACATAAAAACACCAAGTATCATTAATGCTAGTTCTTCTAGTTTTAGTAGATTTTTCATAATTATTCTATTTTATATAACACGGGTCTACTTGGGCTTGCGTCATTTTCAAAAGGTGCTACTTGTAAGTTTAAAAAGTAAGTTCCATCATTAACTGTAACTGGCACAAAAATAAATTCGGTTATGGTTGCCTCTAAACGTATGTTCCCATTAAAATTCCAAAATGCTTTATGAGACAATAGTTCTCCGCCATCTTTTTCTTTGTCTACAGAAGGCAGGTCTATTAATAAATGTTCAACACCTAATTCCCTTATAAAAATCATAGCATCTTCTAAAATGTAAGGCGGATTAGTATTTGAATATTGCTTATGATTTTTTTCCTCTAAGTTTGGTAGCGTTCTTACCACCAAAGCCTTTGGTTTTTTATTCTCTAATGCCTTCTCTAATTGCTCTCTTGTAATAACAAAATCTTGGTTGTCCTCTATGGGCGATATCGTGATTACCTCAGCCAAAAAGAAAAATTGCTTTAAATTCTGATTTACAGATTGATGTTCTTCTGATATATGCCCTACACATTCTGTATGTGTACCATGCGAATGTGGGTTAAACCATATATCATAAAAATTGGTGCTAGATCCTGCGGCGATACTTCCTATAAAATCACCATCGGTATGCGGTGTAAATTTTGGAGCATCTATATACCATGCATTTACATTATCCTTTTTACCAGTAATAGGTATAGATATATCTAGCGGCTCAGATAAATCTATGTTGTAGTTTTTATTTTCGTAAAATATGGTAGTTTTCATAATACTCATGGTCAATCAATAAGCTTTCAAAGGGATAATAACATTGGCTTTGAAGTAAGGAAATTACAACTTTTTAAACGTTACTTTAGGTTAACCATAAACAAATCTGCGGCTAAACCATCTGCTAAAAACATTCCTTTTTTGGTTGTTTTGAGGATGTCTCCATCAACAAAAAGCAAATGTTGATTTATATATTTATCAGCTTGCATTAAAGCATACTCTTTAAATTTAGGTCCGAATTCAGTGGAAATTCTACTTAAAGATACTCCCCAAATAGTACGCAAACCTGTCATAATATACTCATTGTATTTATCTGTTGCAGAAAGTACCTCAACCTCCATTGGCAGTATCTCTTCGCCAATAGATTTTATGTATTTAGGATTGTTATTAATATTCCATCCTCTTCGTATTCCGTCAAAAGAATGTGCGGACGGACCAATACCTAAATATTTCTTCTGTTGCCAATATGCGGAGTTATTCTTAGAATAGTATCCTGGTTTTCCAAAGTTGGAAATCTCATAACAATCAAATCCTGCTGCAAGTAAAGTTTCGTTTAACAGGTTAAAATGCTCTTGGGTTTCTTCATCGGTGGCGGGCGTAATCAATCCATCCTCCACAAACTTCGCCAGTGCAGTTTTCGGCTCTACCGTAAGGGCATAACTTGAGATATGCGGAATCCCGAAACCGAGTGCTTTATCAATATTCTGTTTCCAACGCTCTAAAGTCATGTTTGGCATTCCATAAATAAGGTCAATGGAAATGTTATCGAAATGCTCACTAGCCAATTGAAGACTTTTTTCCGCCTCCAAAGCGTTATGAGCCCTGTTCATTAATTTTAAATCCTCTTCAAAAAACGATTGAATTCCGATACTCAACCTATTTATAGGGCTATCTGCCAATTGCAGAATTTTCTCTTCAGATAAATCATCAGGATTCGCCTCTAACGTAATTTCCGGATTGTCTACAACATCATAATGTTCACGAACCGCAGCTATCAACTGCTCAATTTCCTCAGTCTCTAAAACAGAAGGTGTACCACCACCAAAATAGATTGTCTCTACAACGACATTAGAGAACTCATCTTTTCGTAGTTCCAATTCTCTGCATAATGCACTCACCATCGCTTCTTTCTTCCCCATAGTGGTAGAAAAATGAAAATCACAATAGTGACATGCTTGTTTACAAAATGGAATATGGATGTAGATTCCGGACATATTTTCAGTTTTCAGTGGGCAGTACCAGTTTACAGTTCTTAATTTGAACCAAATTTACTTGGATTATTAATCATATAATTTAACAGCTTAGCAACTTCTTCACTATCTTTTATAAAATCATTAAATGTTATTTGGTCAATATAGTCACATTTAAATGCAAACTCTAGCCAGGTTTGAGTTTCTGAATTTTCCGCGTCGCTATCTGTCAACTTACTTATAAAATGCTTAGGATAACTTCTTTTACGATATGCTTCTGCAATATTAGCACTTACACTTCTAGAGGAACGTCTAATTTGGTCAGTCAAGGAATATTTCTCCTCTTTAGGAAAGTTTTTTGAAATATGAAATATCTTCATGGCAAGCGCAAAAGACTTTTTGTAAGCCAACAAATCTTGAAACTGCATAAAATGTTTTTACTGATTACCGCGTACTATTTCTAAATATGTATACCTATTACTTAACACTATTACTGATAACTGATACTGCCCACTGATAAATGAACACTATTTCTTAACCCTCTTCTCATTCTGCTTCACAAAAGCATCCCAACCACTATAATTTTTACCTACGACATCAATTGCACCTTGATTATAAAAATGACATACGGCAGCAGCCAAACCATCGGTGCTATCTAAGTTCTTCGGCAATGTTTTTAGTCCCAACACACTTTGAAGCATTTTCGCTACCTGCTCTTTACTGGCATTACCATTTCCTGTAACAGCCATTTTAATTTTTTTGGGCAGATATTCTGTAATAGGTATTTGTCGTGATAGTCCTGCCGCCATAGCAACCCCTTGTGCCCTACCCAGTTTCAACATAGACTGTACGTTTTTCCCAAAGAAGGGTGCCTCAATAGCGATTTCGTCTGGATGGTAGGTATCAATTAGCTCTATAGTACGCTCAAATATGAGTTTTAGTTTGGTATATGGATCACTATATTTTTGAAGTAAAAGCTCGTTCATTTGAATGAACTCCATTTTTTTACCCATTACTTTAATGAGTCCAAATCCCATAATGGTAGTACCAGGATCAATGCCCAATATTATTTTCTCGTTCGCCAAAGTGCTTAGTTTGTTTTTAATTGAACAGGAATTCGGTATTTGGTATTCACCGGAATTGCTTGTTTTATAGCAGGTGCAAGTTTAGGCAGATTCTTTAAACTTTGCGTAATAACACCATCAAATTCTGGCATTTGGGTTAATACAGAAGCATCTTTTTCTATATTAATGACATTGATTCTACCCATCGTATCAATTACAAAAATGACTTCTACAATCTCACTCTCTTTATCGGTAAGTGTAAATTCAAACTCACTTAAAGTTTCTTGAAAATGAGACGCCAAGGTTTCTTCAAAGCATTTCCTTTGCTGTTCTTTGGCAACCCCTTCATCACAAGATTCGAACAAAGGATATGAATCTACAGTACTCCAATCAATACCGAGCATTTTTTGATCGATTTGTTCTTGGGTTCGTTTTTGTTGAGATTCAAAGAACGAACAAGAACTAACACCTAAAAAAAGAAGAAAGTAAATTAATCGTTTCATTACACCTGTTCTACTGGTGAAATTACGATTTTTTTGATGAGTTTATTCTTTGCTAAAATGGATTTCCACCTTTAATTCTGAGATTCGTTTTCTAGCAGTTTCATAATAGAATGGATGCTCATTAGGATATTGCTTTAGAAAGTTCTGATAATACTCCAACTTCTTACCAAGATCAGAACCTAATTGATCGCTCACCGTTACAATATTATAATAAATACGCGCGTTTGACTTATCTTCTTGATGAGCCATTTGGTAAAATTTTAATGCCGTTTTTAAATCTTTCTGCTGATGGGCTATACCCGCTAATTCGTTATAACCTTGGGCAAAAATTGGTTTTTGAGCATCCATTGCCTTATTTATAAAAATCTTGGCACTATCTAATTTGCTTTCTTTTTGATAAACACTTGCTAGGTCAAAGTAGGTTTGAGAATTACTATCGTTTCTCTCTAAAAGTACTTTATAAACTTCCTTAGCTTTCTCAAATTCCCAATTCTGGTTATAAGAGACCCCTAATTTTTCATATACGTAATCTTTGTCTTCACCAAACTCTAACAATCGTTCTAATAGCGGAATTGCCTTCTCGAATTGAAAATCATTAAAAAGAACAATTGCATGTAAATTTATTAGAGACACATCGTTCTCATAATAATCCAAACCTTTTAATATATACTTTAAAGCGTTGTCTCGCTCTTGCTTAATAGTATAGTATTTAGAAAGCTGAAACAAACTTCTAAGATGGGTACTATCTAAGCTAATTGCACTTTTGTAATGTACCAAACTCTCATCTGCTTGGTTAAGTTCTTTATAAACTTCGCCTAAGTAATATTGAAATTCAGGATTGCCTTCATTGAGAATTGATAAATCAGTAAAAACAGATTTTGCTTCTTCGAATCTTTTTAGTTTTAATAATAGTTTACCCAATTCTAATTGGGGAAGTTGACTAGCGGCATTCTCTTGAATTACATATTGGTACTGCTTAATTGCCTTTTCATGATTACCAATAGCATTGTAACTTCTCGCTATTTGAAGCGCAGACGAAACGCCGCCTAGTTTTGAATACTCATTTATAGCCCTTGAATAATTACCGATTGCATATAAACTGTCCGCAACTACGGAAACCGAGGTTTGCGCCTCGGCTTTAAGCTGTAATAATAGCAGTGTTAAAATAAAAAGAAGTTTCACTTATTATTATTTAATTTTAATTTCAACTACTCCGTTTACACCCTCTTTACCATATTTTTCTATCGCTTTTTTATCTTTAAGAATAAAAATACTTTCAATAGTATTTGGGTCTATAGCTTCCATTTCTAGTTTAGTTATTTTTCTATCATCAACATAATATAATGGATCTACCTCACTTTCATTTGAAATTTCCGAAACCATGTTTACTGTATTATCCTCCTGTAATTTAAACTGAATAGGAATTGAAAAAGGAACATTCACTACTTTGCCTCTTTGTTTACCAGGTGTCATTTTCGGTAACTTTTTAATGATACGTTCTACCTCATCTTCGAGTAACTTATCCGGACCTCGAAGTTTAATATTCTCTATAATTCCCTCCGAATTAATAATGAACATAACACTTACTCTACCCTCAATATTAGCATCTTGAGCAGCCTGCGGATAATTAAAATGTTTACTAATATGCTTTTGTATTTTTTCATTGAAACAGGCACGTTTATCTTCAGCATCTTCACACCCAGGAAAAATTGGAACCTCATCGACTACTGCAAAAGGAAAATCCAAACTTGATTTTAAAATTGTTCCTTCTATTGACTTAATTTCGTCTGGTTTAGGCTCCATTTCACAACTAGTATATAATAACATCCCCAGCAACACTGGTACTAATAGCAAATACTTCAACTGCCAAACTTTCTTTGACTTTGATTTTTGTAACATGACGATTCGTTTTTTGATTAATGATTTTGTGAAAAATTGATTGATAAATGATATATGTTCGGTTTGAAAAACCTGAGCTAATAACTGCTCATAATGATCTGTTTTATGTTCTTTTGATACCTGAGCATCAGCAATAAATTCATGTAATTCTGAAATACGATTTTGATACACGTACACTAACGGATTAAACCAGCCTACAATTCGAATGAATTCAAAGAATAACAAGTCGTATGTATGTCCTTGTCGTATATGCACCAATTCATGAGCTATAATGGCATCATGCTTCATTTTTAATATTTTATCTCCAATAAAAATGGATTTAAAGAATGAAAAAGCAATGTTACTGTTTGTTATTACTATTTGGGTAAATAAGGGATATGTAACTTTCTCTCCGCTTTTTCGTAAGAGATATAATTGTCTAATTTTTAAACCAAATAACAATAATGACACTAACATTCCCCCATAAAGAATTCCTTCTTGCCAAGTAAAATTGAATCCCGTTGATTCTTCAACTTGCACCACAACCGCTTCATTTTGTAATCCCCATAAATATTCAGGATATGCTATAAAAGTCTGTGATACTTTTTGTTTGAACGCTTCTATTTTTACCCAGGGTAAAACCAAAGACAATACAAATGTTCCAAGCAGATACACCCTATTCCATTGAAAGAAGGTTTCACGTTTTAGAAAAAAATCATAGATAACCAAAAAAAGAAGTTGAAAAGCGATACATTCAAATATGTATTGTGTCATGGTTTTTCCTTTTTAATTTCATTTAATACCGATTCTAATTCAGACAAACTCATGTCGTTTTTCTTCATGAAAAAGGATACCATACTTTTAAAAGAGCCTTGAAAATAGCCATCAACCAGTTTATTGATAGACTGATTACTATAATCTGATTTCATCACTAAAGGGAAATATAAATACCCCTTACCCTCTTGTTCATGATTAACAAAACCTTTGCTTTCTAAAATTCTAACAATAGTAGATACCGTATTATAAGCAGGTTTTGGCTCCGGTAGTTTTTCTATAATAGATGCAACATTACATTTCTGTAGTTCCCATAGAATAATCATTACCTCTTCCTCTGCTTTAGTTAACTGTTTCATTCAACTAATTTTTTAGTTTGATATTCAAATGTAACTAAATATTTAGTTCAAACTAACTTTATAGTTGAAAAAATTATATTTGATTGATACCTATGTAACAATTGCAAACTATATTAGTCTAATAGGCAATAGTTAAATTTTACAATGGATATATTTTTATTACTACTTGGCTTTATTCTAATGCTTGTTGGCATTTTAGGAAGCTTTTTACCTGTGTTACCTGGTCCACCTATTAGTTGGGTAGGTTTACTTTTACTACACTCTACCACTGCAATTACTATGAATTGGACGTTTTTGGGCATTACCCTTGCCATTGCTTTAGTAGTCTTTGGACTTGATTATGTAATACCCGCCATAGGAACTAAGAAATTTGGAGGGACTAAAGCTGGTGTAATTGGTACTACTGTAGGTTTATTGATTGCATTATTTTTTCCTGTACTTGGACCTTTTGGAATTATCATTTGGCCATTTGTTGGTGCTTTAGTGGGAGAACTACTGAATAAAGCAGACAAAAAAACCGCTACGAAAGCGGCTTTTGGTTCATTTTTAGGATTTCTAACAGGAACGTTTTTGAAATTTATGGTTGCCATAGTTTTTCTAGGCTTATTCATTTCAAAAGCTTGGGAGCATAGTAATACCTTATTTCCTTACTTTAATTAAGCTTACTCGGTTATCCATTCTGTTTTAGATGCAATTGGCTCTCGTTTACCTTCAGTCAATTCGCCATCAAAATTACCCATATAGAAAAATCCGAGGCATTTTTCTCCTTTGGTAAAACTTAAAAATTCATCCATATATTTTATGAGTCCTGGTGAAGACCAGTAAGATCCAATACCCATTTCTGTACATTGTAACCACATATTCTGTACTGCCATAGATACCGCAGCTACCTCTTCCCATTCTGGTAACGATTCTTTAGGGTCTCTTTGCATACAAATTGCAATTATGACACTTGCCCTTTGCGGATTCTCTTGAAGTTTTTTAATCTTCATGGCCTTTGGCTTTGGGTCTATTTCTTCATACTTCTTAGATAGAAAAGTACCTAATCTTTTTTTAGCATCACTTTGTATCACCTTAAAACGCCATGGTTCTGTACACTTATGGTTAGGTGCCCAATTACCTGCTTCTAGAACTTTTTCAATATCCTCTTTTGCAATAGGGCTATCATTATATTGTACCGGAAACACCGAACGTCGCTTCTTTATTATATCAAATATCATTTGTTTATACTTTTTCTCGATTCATGTAAAATTAACCCTTAACAAACTAAACATATGTTAGGTAATTATTAAAATAATCTATTATAAATAACTGTTCTTGTCGTCTAAAAGAAGCTCCATACAGTTCTTCAAAACAGGGTTTGTATGCTCTTTTTTCCAAATAACAGATAATTCTGCTCGCTGTGGTATGTTCTTAAGCTCAATAAATTTTACCCGCATTTGAAATCCGTTTTGCAAGGAAGTTGGTACAATTGCTATTCCCATATGGTTCTCAACTAATTTAAAAATGGTATGTGCATGAACAGATTTATGTGAAATCTTAGGGGCAAAACCCGCATCTTTACAAATACTCATAATAGTTTCATAGTACAACGGACTATATGCCTGACTAAACAATATAAAATCATCATTTGCAAATTGACTCATTCCTTCAAATTCTCTTGTAAGTATGGGATATCTTTCTGGTAAAACCAATGAAAACGTATCGGTTAAGACTGTTTTCATTTCTAAGGTACTAGGCACTCTCGACACACGTACAAAACCCATATCTAGCTGATCATTTAAAACAGCATCGACCTGTGCAAAATTAGATAGCTCTTCCAAAGATGTTTTCACCTTAGGATAGTTATCCTTGATTTGTAATAGTAGCTGCGGTATAACCTGTTGCATTGCAGAACCCAAAAACCCAATTCTTAATTCCCCGCTATTTCCGTCACCTACCAGTTTCAATTTCCGCTCCACTTTTTCAAGATGATTGAATATATATTCTACCTCAATTTTCAAATAATGTCCTGCAGGCGTTAAGGCAACCTTTTTCTTATTTCGTTCAAACAATTGGGTTTCTAAAATATCTTCCATTTGTTTTATTTGCCTGCTTAGTCCAGGTTGTGATATAAACAACTTTTCCGCAGCCTTTCTAAAATGTAATTCCTGCGCTACCGCTAGAAAATAATTGAGATGTCGCAACTCTATTTGATTACTCATAGTTATGGATTGATGACAAAATTGATATTACCAAGTATTAAAAATAGTCATTAATTTTAATTCAAATATTGAAAGCAGAAAGCTATGAACGTACAGTCTTTTAAATTAGGTGAAGATTGGCTAACCGCAGGTAAAGCCATGCAGATTGTTAATGGTAATTTATCTACTGTACTGTCTGAAACTACAGAACAAAAAATACAGGAAAGCTGGAAAATTGTACAGAACATAGTAGACAAGGGGCATCCTGTTTATGGCATAAATACTGGATTTGGACCATTATGCACGACTAAGATTTCAAAATCGGAAACCAATATTCTACAGACCAACATACTTCAAAGTCATAGTGTAGGGGTGGGTGACCCTATTCAAAAAGATATCGCAAAATTAATGTTGATTCTAAAAGCCCAATCACTGGCAAAAGGATATTCTGGTATCGCATTAAAAACCCTAAAACGAATTATTTGGCATATAGATAATAATGCTATCCCGGTTGTACCTTCTCAAGGGTCTGTTGGTGCATCGGGAGATTTGGCTCCTTTATCCCATTTATTCCTACCGCTTATTGGACTTGGAAAAGTGGAGTATAACAATGAAACCATTACAACGAAAACACTTTTCGAACGAACAGGACTAGAACCAATAGCCCTTGGTCCAAAAGAAGGGCTTGCTCTTATTAACGGAACTCAATTTATAGCTGCACATGCCGTAAAAGTGGTTACGCAACTACATTCAATTTTGGCACAAGCAGATGTTATTGGTGCTATGATGATAGAAGGTTTACAAGGTTCTGTTAAACCGTTTTACAATGAACTACATGCCCTTCGTCCATTTAAAGGCAACGTACATGTAGCAAAACGGGTTAAAAAATTATTGAAGGGTTCTGAAATTATGGAAGCTCATGTAGATTGTGAGAAAGTCCAAGACCCCTACTCCATTCGTTGTATTCCACAAGTTCATGGTGCTTCGCGTACCGCATGGCTACACCTTAAGGAATTATTAGAAGTTGAATTAAATTCAGTTACGGACAATCCAGTAATTATTGATGAAGAACTTACCATTAGCGGTGGTAATTTTCATGGGCAACCGTTAGCCATGGCATTAGATTATGCTTGCTTGGCAGCATCTGAATTAGGAAATATTTCAGACCGACGTATTTATTTATCTTTAGAAGGAAATAGTCCTGGAGTACCAAAATTATTGATGAACGATACCGGCATCAATTCGGGATACATGATTTTGCAATATACTACTGCAGCATTGGCAAGTGAAAACAAAGGTCTTTGTTTCCCTTCTAGTGCAGATAGCATTCCAACATCCTTAGGTCAAGAAGACCATGTAAGTATGGGTTCTATAGGTGGTAGAAAAGCATTACAGGTTATTGGTAATGTAGAGAAGATATTAGCAATTGAACTATTAACCGCAGCACAAGCATTTGAATTTAGAAAACCATTAAAATCGGGTATTTACCTAGACGAAGTGCATAATGCGGTACGTGAACATGTTGCTTTTGCAGATAAAGACCGTGTTTTTGCAGATGACATTGAAAAGGGCATAGCAATGATCAAAGACCAAACAATACTTAAAGTAATAGATCGTGTTCAAGCAGAACATAACATATCTTTAAAAACAAAACACTCAGAAGAGTTCGAAAACTACTAACTGTATGAAAAAGAGAACACTTATAGGTCCGTTTAAACAAATTATACCCATGTCGGGTATGCAACTTAAAGGAGCCATAGCTGACCAAGAACTTGAGGTTATTGAAGATGGCGGAATCTTAATAGAAGATCACTTGATTATTGCGGTCGGTAATTTTAAAGCGTTAGCGGCTGAGTTTCCAGAAGTAAGTACTAAGGTTTTAAATGGTAATCATGTTTGTGTACCTGGTTTTATTGACGCCCATACCCATATTTGTTTTGGTGGCTCACGCGCCAAAGATTATGCCATGCGAAATGCGGGAAAAACATATTTAGAAATTGCGCATTCTGGTGGTGGTATTTGGGATACCGTTACACAAACCAGAAAAGCAAGTATAGAAGAATTAACGAAAAGCACTATAAAAAGAGCTAATCGGCATCTTAAAAATGGAACTACTACCCTAGAAGTTAAAAGTGGTTACGGGCTAACAGTTTCAGAAGAATTGAAAATGTTACGTGCCATAAAACTAGCTAATGACCAGGCATTACCAGAATTGATTTCTACATGCTTGGCGGCACATATGCTACCCAAAGATTTTAAAGGCTCAGAGACCGAATATCTAAAAGAAATAAGTGAGCAATTATTCCCGATACTAAAAGAAGAAAAACTTGCGAACCGTATTGATGCTTTTATTGAGCAAAGCGCTTTTTCTGCGGATGATATACAGGGGTACTTCAATAAAGCCAATGAATTGAATTTTGATATTACCGTTCATGCAGATCAGTTTACACCAGGTGGTAGTAACGTTGCTGTAAAATTCAATGCTATAAGTGCAGATCATTTAGAAGCAAGTACAGATACAGAAATAGCAATATTAGCAAATAGTAACACTATTGCGGTAGCCTTACCAGGAGCTTCAATAGGATTGGGCTGCAATTTTACACCAGCTCGTAAACTATTAGATGCAGGTGCAGCCCTTGCCATTGCAAGTGACCACAACCCTGGTTCAGCACCAATGGGCGATTTATTGACACAAGCAAGTATTCTTGGAACCTTTGAAAAACTGACCAATGCCGAAGTACTTGCAGGAATTACATTTAGAGCTGCTGCAGCTTTAAAACTTAAGGACCGTGGAAAATTAGAAAAGGGACTTTTAGCAGACCTAGCAGTGTTTCATAGTGATAATTACCAAGACATCCTGTACAACCAAGGAAATCTAAAACCGTGTATGGTCTGGAAAAATGGAGCATTGGTTTTTGATAGACATAAATAACATTGTTAGCTGTTAGTAAAAAAAAATAGAAAGATGGATTTTAAAGCACAGATACAAATTGGGATACCGAACGAATTACCGCCAAAAAAGGAACGTTCTTCAGCAGTAAGTCATGCTCCTAACCGAAAGCAAATACTTTCTAAAGAAGAGAAGCAATTGGCTATAAGAAATGCGTTGCGTTACTTTCCTGCAGACTGGCATTACGTTTTAGCAACCGAGTTTGCAAATGAATTACAGACCTATGGTCGTATTTACATGTATCGATTTCAACCATCTTATGATATCTATGCGCGCCCTATCTCAGATTATCCGGCAAAAACAAGTCATGCTGCATCTATCATGCTCATGATTCAAAATAATTTAGACCCAGCAGTAGCACAACATCCACAAGAACTAATTACATATGGCGGTAACGGTGCCGTTTTTCAAAATTGGGCGCAATATCTTTTGACGATGCAGTATTTGTCTGAAATGACCGATGAGCAGACCTTACACATTTATTCAGGTCACCCTATGGGATTATTTCCATCATCAAAAGAAGCCCCTAGAGTTGTTGTTACCAACGGTATGATGATCCCGAATTATTCCAAACAAGATGATTGGGAAAAATACAATGCGCTTGGTGTTACCCAATATGGTCAAATGACAGCTGGATCTTATATGTACATTGGTCCGCAAGGCATTGTTCATGGTACTGCGATTACGGTTATGAACGCTTTTAGAAAAGTATTGAAGGCTGATGAAAATCCTAATGGAAAAATATTCTTAACCGCTGGTTTAGGTGGTATGAGTGGTGCTCAACCTAAAGCTGGCAACATAGCCGGATGCATCACCATTTGTGCAGAAGTAAATCCGCTTGCAGCAAAGAAAAGACATGAGCAAGGTTGGGTAGATGAATTAATTGAAGATATAGACTCGTTGGTTATAAGAACCAAAGTTGCCAAATCTAAAAACGAAATAGTCTCTTTAGCATTCATTGGCAATGTAGTAGATGTATGGGAGCGTTTTTATGAAGAACAAATTTTCATACATCTAGGTTCTGACCAAACCTCTTTGCACAATCCTTGGGCAGGTGGTTATTACCCTGCCGGACTCTCATTTGAAGAGTCCAATATTATGATGAATAAAAATCCTGAAGCATTTAAAAATAAAGTACAAGAATCTTTACGAAAACATATAGATGCTGTAAACCTACATACCAAAAAAGGTAGTTATTTCTTTGACTACGGAAATGCCTTTCTGTTAGAAGCCTCACGAGCAGGAGCAGATGTTATGGCCGATAATGATATTGATTTTAAATATCCATCGTATGTACAAGATATTTTAGGTCCTATGTGTTTCGATTATGGTTTTGGTCCATTTAGATGGGTGTGCTCCTCTGGCACAACCGATGATTTAAGAAAGACGGATGCTATTGCATTACGTGTTTTAAAGGAAATTAAAGAAGAAGCACCAATTGAAATTCAACAGCAACTATCAGATAATATAAAATGGATAGCCGAAGCAGAGCAGAACAACCTTGTGGTAGGATCTAAGGCAAGAATTTTATATGCAGATGCAGAAGGCAGGACAAAAATAGCATTGGCATTTAACGAAGCTATTTCCAATGGGAAATTAAGTGCTCCCATAATTTTAGGAAGAGACCACCATGATGTTAGTGGTACAGATTCTCCTTATAGAGAAACCAGTAATATTTACGACGGTAGTAAATTCACCGCAGATATGGCTATACACAATGTCATAGGCGATAGTTTTAGAGGTGCAACGTGGGTATCCATACACAACGGTGGTGGCGTAGGTTGGGGAGAAGTTACCAATGGTGGCTTTGGTATGGTTTTAGACGGATCAGACGATGCAGAGAGAAAATTAAAGAATATGCTTTTCTACGATGTAAATAACGGAATCTCTAGGCGTAGCTGGGCTAGAAATAAAGAAGCCATGTTTGCCATAAAACGCGAAATGAAAAGAACAAAAACATTAAGGGTTACTTTTCCTAATTTAGTTGATGATAAGCTTTTAGAAAAGCTATTTTAATTCAAAATTAAACTAGCCTACTAACAAATATAGAATTGAATTTATATTTTACTAAATGTAAGATAAGTATTACTTTTCCGTTTTATTAAAAGACCAATTTAAAATCTTAATGTTCCCCCGAACTTAAGCAGTTTAATATTTTATAATTCCAAAAATATCAGAATTATATGTCAAATTATAAGTTAGCTAATAAGGATAATTGGAAAGGGCGCATCTCAGACCAACAACTTTACTTGCACGAAAAAATTCGATTTTCTAGCATTAAAGAGCCTTACCTGGCTAGCTCAAATAAAAATTTTTCCCTGTTAGGCTATAGTTCTGACGAAGGTGTTAAACGTAACTTAGGTAGAATAGGTGCAGCATCGGGTCCAGACGCTATTCGAAGACAATTAGGTAAGATGCCTAATCACTTAAACGAAGAAACCCAGTTAGTAGATTTTGGAAATTTAGATTGTGAAAATCAAGATTTAGAAAAATTACAAGACGATTTAGCAAAGGCTGTTACCTTCTTGTTAGAAAGCGACACAATGCCTATTATATTAGGAGGAAGCCATGATCTTGCCTATGGTCATTATAATGGATTAGCAAAATATCTAAAAGATGGTGAGAAATTAGGTATTATCAATTTCGACGCCCATTTCGATTTAAGGGCAAATACCGATGGTAATAACTCAGGTACACCATTTTATCAAATTGCCTTGGAACAGGAAGCCAAAAATGAAGCTATAAAATATATGGCCGTTGGTATTCGAAAAGATGCTAATACCAAAGATTTATTCGAGTTTGCAGAAACGTACAAAGTGAATTATTTACTTCAAAAACATTTCGGCATAAATTATTTAGAGCATGTTCAATTAAGGCTTATTCAATTTATGGAAGATGTAGACTATGTATATACTACAATCGATTTAGATGGTTTTTCTTCGGCATTTGCACCCGGAGTTAGCGCAGCATCACCAATGGGTTTTGCACCAGATGTGGTATTAGAAAGTCTTAAGTTAATAGCTGAATCGGGTAAATTACTAGGTTTAGATGTAGTGGAACTTAACCCTACTTATGATATTGATGACCAAACCGCAAAGCTAGCAGCCTCTTTAATACATTATATCATTCATAAGCTATAGGGTAAAACAAAAAAAGCCTCCCTTAATGGAAAGCCTTTCATTGGGTTCTATCGGTGTAATCCGATAAACACAATTGCCTCAAATATTCTTTGAGACACAACACAACGTTGTAAAGGTAATAAAGGTTTTTTAATAAAAAAACGGTCTGTTCATTTCTTGTAACAACTATAGTGTTCTCTAAATTCTACTGACCCTCATTAACTTTGAAGAGATTATAAATATATTGCTTCTCTTTAAAATTAAATTGCTTCGATTCGAACCAATCATGCACTTTAATTTTTTCGTTTTCTATCTGTGCATTTCTAATGGCTTTTAATGAAACTATATGCCAATGCGAACCTTTGTTCCGGGAAACAGAATAGCCAACATCTTCCATTATATATGATTGTTTAGGTCTATTAATAAGCCTAACTCCATTTTTCAATACCGCCAAAGTTTCGGTAAGTCGTACTACTTCTGAAAAGGAATATCTTGCAAAATCATTAAAACCATTCTGCTCGACATTATATAATTTATCACCAATATTAAGGGTATCCATAGCTTCAAAAAGCTGCAAATTTAAAAGGCAAAGCTTGTTAATGGAATTATTACAAGGTATAGTTATTCACAAAATAAAAGAATAAAATTTTTAGCCTTGTATTATTACGCCATACCCTTCATGGTCAATAAAGTAGTAGCCCAAACAATTAAGGAAGATAAAAATATACCTATGGTATTAGCCAAGAATGCTTTTTTTCTGTCAAACTTAAAAAGGTAGCTAGCAATACTACCAGCATAAACACCAGTACCAGGTACAGGCAGCATCACAAAAAATATGAGTCCGTAAAAACCGTATTTTTTTATTTTATCTCCAGAGCCTGTTTTCGCCCTTCTTGCTACAAAAAGTGCATTCTTTTTATAAAAATGCCACCTAAGTAGTGATCTATTAACCGTGTTCAAAAAAAACATCATGATAGGAAAAACCATCACGTTAGCTAAAAAGCATACTACGAAGACCAAATAAATATTTGCCCCATGCAGAAGACCGTAGGGAATACCCACCTTAGCCTCTCCTAAAGGGGAGATGCTCCAAAGTGCTGCTATAAGTAAATCTTTCAACAAATCTCTTTTTTAAGCGAATGCAAAATTACGTTGATCTAAAAAAATTTCATGCCATTTAAATCATAAATATTGCTCATTGGTCAATAATAAAGACCAACGACTTCATTTTAATATATATGTTATATAGAAATTGTGACATTATCCGATAATCACCTTACGGCTAACCCATGCACCATAATAATTTGGTATTTTTAGTAGCTAACAACAACTAGTTTCAACTCAAACCAAAACATGAGCAAAAAAAATACGAGAAGATCGTTTATAAAACGAGCTTCGCTTACCTCTGCTGCCATAAGTACAACACCATTTCTATTAGCAGCTTCTAAAAATGAAGCTCAATTATTAAAAAGGAATTATTCTTTTGAGCACTTTACCAATAATGACCAAATAAATATTGCCTTAATAGGCACGGGTATTCAAGGTATATATGACACCCAATCTGCATTACAGGTCGACGGCGTTAAAATAGTTGCAGCATGCGATCTATACACAGGAAGACTTGAACGTGCAAAAGAGTTGTGGGGGCAAGATATTTTTGTAACACGAGATTTTCGCGAAATATTAAATCGAAAAGATATTGATGCTGTCTTAATAGCTACACCAGATCACTGGCACCAAACTATTACCGTTGCCGCTTTAAAAGCCGGTAAGCATGTGTATTGTGAAAAACCTATGGTCCAAAATTTTAACGAAGGGCAAGAAATTATAAAAGCTCAAAAAAATTCTGGTAAAATCTGTCAAATTGGTAGCCAAGGCATGTCCTCTTTAGGTAACGAAAAAGCAAAGAAATTGTATGAAGATGGCGCAATTGGCGATATTGTTATGCTAGATATGTATAATGACAGATACTCATCTGAAGGAGCTTGGCAATATCCAATACCTACAGATGCAGATTCAAAAACAGTAGATTTCGACACGTTTTTAGGTAGTGCCCCAAAAGTAGCTTATGACAATAACCGCTTTTTTAGATGGAGGAACTATCAAGATTACGGTACTGGTGTTGCAGGTGATTTATTTGTTCATGCCTTTTCTACTTTAAACTATGTAATAAGTTCTGATGGACCAAACAGAGCTTTGTCAACTGGTGGACTCCGTTATTGGAAAGATGGTAGGGATGTACCCGATGTATCTATTACTCTATATGATTATCCAAAAACAGAGACACATGCGCCTTTCAACGCTGCTTTTCGTATAAACTTCATTGCAGGTAGTGGCGGTGGTGGTGGCTTTAAATTAATTGGCACCGAAGGGGAAATGGAAATAGGTCAAAATTCGGTTACCGTCAAACGCTCAAAACTAGGTATGGAACCAAGTGGTTATTCCTTGATTTCCTTTACTGAAGACATGCAAGCACAAATAAAAAAAGAATACGCATCTAAAAAACTAGATACCAGATCAAGCAGTTTAGCTACTGGTACAACTACTTGGCAAGCGCCAAGAGATTATAAAGGAGCACATTATGATCATTTTTATAATTTCTTTACTAGTATCAGAACAAACGGTAAAGTAATACAAGACCCGAAATTTGGTCTTAGAGCCGCAGGGGCAGCATTATTGGCCAATGAAAGTTACTCTAGAAAACAGCCAGTTAATTGGGATCCTCAAGAAATGAAATTATTATAATTTATTAATCTTCAACCTCAATGAATTGAATATGGCGTTCTAAATTCTCTTCTATTGAAATGAATGATTCTATACCACGTATACCTGCAATGCTAAGTATAGCATCTTGATAAACTTGTTTGTAATGGAAACTATCTCTTGCATGCATTTTTATGAAAATGTCGTATTTGCCGGTTACGTGGTGTATTTTCACGACCTCTTCAATTTCATTTAATTGCTTCATTACCTTTTTAAACAGACTTATTTCACTTAGAAAAATACCAAGGAATATCGTCATCTTCCAGCCCATTTTAGCATAGTCTAAACTTAGGGTTGCACCTGTTATTAATCCCATTTCCCTCATCTTACGCATTCGCATATGAATTGTACCAGGAGAAACAATTAATTTCTTGGCAACATCGGTATAAGGTGTTTGTGCATTTTCTGCCAAAATATTTAAAATATTAAAATCAACTTGGTCTAATTTATTCCTCATCTGTTTTAAAAATTTAAAATTATTCACTGAATAAAAATTCAACTTTCATTGAACTATTATAAAGTTTTAGCCTGTTTTAACAAATTTAATTTATAGTTATAGAATATTTAGTAATAATATGACAATAAAAAGACTAATAATTAAGGTATTATTTATTATTCCCTAATCAAATTGACAAAAGAATAAAAAACACTATTCATCAAAATAATATCACATCGACACAAAATTGATTCTGGAGATTAAAAATGTGAATCATCATCATTATTACGATTAAAAGATGTCATTTATTCATAAAAACACTAGGCAACAAGCTAGTTAGCAACACCTTAAAATAAGAGTGTGTTTTTATAATTCTTTAACAATCAATAATATTGTCTAAGCAGAAAACCACTAATTATTCATAATAATTAAGAGGACTGCTATCCTATTAAAACCGGAAAAACTCTAGAGTAAAAACAGAATTCCAACCTTTCTAACTTAATCACATATGAAAACGACAGTAAACAGAAGAGACTGGCTTAAAAAAGGGGTACTTACAGCTGCAGGAGTTATGGCAGCGCCTTATTTAACTCATGGAGCATTCCCTTCGCTACCAATCTCAATAGATTCAAACGGGAATTTACCATACACCCCATTTTTCAAAGAATATTTACCACATGCCGCAATGCAACCAATAGAACTCGTTGCAAAATTAAACGCAAATGAAAACCCATACGGACCATCGCCTATGGCTGTTTCGGCTATGCAGGAATATGCGCCAAAAGGGAACCGCTATGCCTGGAAAGAGCTGTATCAACTAATGGATAAAATTGCCGTTGAAGAAGGTGTAAAGCAAGAAAATATAATGATGGGTCCTGGTTCATCTGATCTATTGGAAAAAACAGCAATGGTGTTTTTTCAAAATGGAGGAAATATAGTTTCTGCAGACCCAGCTTATATGTCACTTATAAAGGTTGCCGAAGCTACTGGAGCTACTTGGAAACCTATTCCACTTAAAAAAGATTGGTCACATGATTTAGAAGCGATGGAAGCTGCGGTAGACGATAATACAAAATTGGTATACATCTGTAACCCTAACAACCCTACTGGTAGTATGACAGACCATGCGGAATTGATTGATTTCTGTTCGCGTGTTTCTGAGAAAACACCAATATTTATCGACGAAGCATATTTAGGCTTTTTAGAAGACAGTGCTAAAAGAAGTATGGTATCGCTTATCAATGAAGGTAAGAATGTAATTATAGCGCGTACGTTCTCTAAAATACAAGGAATGGCAGGCTTGCGTATAGGATATGTAGTTGCCCAGCCTGAAACGTTAGATATTATTCAAAAAATTACACGTGGTGGTATGGGTATCTCTTTACCGTCGGTTTATGCAGCAATGGCAAGTATGGACGATATTGAATTCAAAAATAAATCAAGAAAGTTAAATAAAGAATGTAGAGAATATGTTTATGAAAATCTTGATCGCTTAGGTTTTGAATATGTACCATCTTCTACAAGTTTTATCATTTTCCCGATACAAATGGATGGTAAACCTTTCTTAGAAAAAATGACAGCAGAAGGTGTTGGCGTCAGAGCTTTTGAAATCTACGGCAAAAACTGGTGCAGAGTAAGTATGGGTACTATGGATGAAATGAAGTTATTTACAGCGGCACTTGAAAAGGTTCTAGTTTAAGTTTGAATTAGTCCGGGAGTTGGATGTAAGGACTATTGCCTTGACACAAAAAACCCAGAATTCAACTCCTACGGGCTATTCATAGATTTATTAGAACACCTTACAAAACAGAAATTTCTAAGAGCATGAATTTTGCACTACAAAAAACCCTTGAATTAGTATTGATTATTGGTCTTGGGGTATTACTTCAAAAGAAAGTAGCAAAGCAAGATTTAAAAGGTGTAAAAGTGATTATACTAAGTGTAGCATTACCTGCTACCATTTTCGTAGCACTTTTAAAAATAGAGTTAAATGGCACTTTATTGGTGTATCCTTTAATAGCATTGACCTTTAATTTGTTAATGTTATTGGTGACCAAATACTTTTTGGCAGCATCGTTACATAAAGAGGAAAAGAGCAAAAAGCGTACATTAATGATGCTTTTACCATCAACTGCTCCGGGACTTTCTTGTTTTCCTTTTATTGTAGCCTATTTAGGCGATGATACTTTAGCCTTAGCTGCACTAGCCGATATTGGGAATAAAATATTCGTCCTCATTTTACTTTATATGTTAGCTATGTATTGGTATCGCAAAAACTCGATTGTTGAAAAACAAGAATCTTCTAAAAGTAAATTAAAAGGTCTTTTTATTTCACTGATAAACGAACCTATTAACATCGTCATCGTGGTAGGTTTACTTATGTTAGGTTTTGGATTAAATCTCTCATCGCTTCCTACCTTTTTTCAAAACACGGCTTTAAGTATTAAAGATTTAATGACTCCGTTAGTATTGCTATTTATTGGTATGGCAGTAAGGATAAACAAAGGAGAATTTAAAGTGATAATCTCTATGCTTTTCCGCAGAATGGGACTTGCTTTTATATTGAGCGGACTATTCGCTTTTACAATACCAGGTTTAACACCAGCCATGATTTTACTTTTAGTGGTATTTCCTCAAAGTGCATGTAGCTTTTGGCCATTTGCACATATGAGTGCCATTCAATCAATGGAAGAGAAAGAAGAACAGCCAAACCCTACATTTGATGTTAACTTCGGACTAAACATATTAGCATGTTCATTACCTTTTTCAACACTTTTAATTATAGGTATATTCTCGTTTAGCGAGTACTTTATTAACCCGCTAATGTTACTTGGTTTAGGCAGCTCTATACTAGCCATATCATTTGCGCCGGACATTTTTAAATCTACCAGCTTCATGCTAGACCGCGAACGGAAAATCAGTCGTAAGACATTGGTAAAAAAACCACACATGTCTATCGCTAAAAATAATTACGAGATTGAAAGTAAAAAAACAATGGACGAAGCAAAAGCAAGTTAAGTCCTCGTTTTTAATACATTTCTTTCATCCATTGATAAGGTGTTCTTTTCATCCAAAGACCACGAGTAAAATCGGGAAAATCTTGAGGCTCTCCATTATTTGCTATTGAAACTTCAGAAAGTGGTGTAACAGCACTCCAAGCAGCCGCATCGTAAGCATCTAACGGCGGAGCTATATTTTGTTTTGCAGATTCTACAAATGAATTAAGAACAAAAAAATCCATCCCTCCATGACCTGCATTTAAGGCATACTCACCATATTTCTTCCACAAAGGGTGGTCATATTTATCTAACCAAGGTTGTGCTTCATCCCATTTATGTGGTTCCGATTCTCCTTCTACGTAAATACGACTACCATCTACTTCCCATAGTCCGTTTGCACCTTGCGCACGAAAACCTAACGAATAAGGTCTCGGCAAGTTACAATCATGTGTAATAATAATCGTTTCGCCATTTGCTGTATCTATCGTAGATGTAATAACATCACCTTGTTTGAACTTGACATTTGCATTAGTATGATCCTTACCTCCTTCCTTAACAATATAATTATGCAAGCCTATACCTTTAGATGCATGTGATGTCATAGACACAAAACGATTACCACGGTTTACATCGGCCATAACCGCAATTGGTCCTAAACCATGCGTTGGGTATACATCGGCATTTCGCTTTACAGAATGATTCGTACGCCATTTAGATTCAGAAATTCCTTTTTCGCCAAACTCCACTCCCTTCCCATAAGCCGTTTTACCATCATTAAATTTCACGTGCCTTAAATCGTGTTGATAACCACATCTATAATGTACCATTTCACCAAATACATTTTGTTTCACCATATTAAGTACAGCAAGAACATCTCTACGATAATTAACGTTCTCCAATATCATCATATGGGTACCGGTACGCTCATGGGTATTCACCAAATCCCAACATTCTTCTAAAGTATTAGATGCCGAAACCTCTACTCCTGCATATTTACCAGCTTCCATAGCATCAACAGTCATACGTGTATGCCACAACCAAGGTGTAGCAATAATAACCGCATCTACTTCTTGTAGGGCTAATAGGTTCTTATAATCTAAATCATTTGCCCCAAACACCTTTGGCACTTTACCTTTTGCTTCGGCAATATGTTTTTTCGCAATTGCAATTCTATTATCATCCAAATCGCAAATAGCCGTAACATTGACATCTTTTCGTAACAGTAAATTCTGTAAATGATTAGTTCCTCTTAAGCCCACACCTATTAAACCAATATTTAGTTTATCTGCAGCACTAAAACTAGTATTAGCAAAACCAGGTACTGCAACTAAACCTAAACCTGCTATAGATGTATTTCTGATAAAATTTCGTCTTGTCGTCATTATTTGCGATGATTATGAACTTTGAATTTATAAAAAGTTCTTGACCCATATTAACTTATCATCAATTATAATGAGGTTACATCTAATATTTGATGGAGTTTTTAATAGCATTCGCTATTTTTGGCCCTGTAAATACAGAAATCATGACATTACTTTTAATGGCTGCCGGTAGCGGTAGTAGATATGGGAAACTTAAACAATTTGATGATTTAGGTCCTAACGGTGAGTTTTTAATGGAATTTGCCATTTATGACGCCATCCAGAATAATTTTGAGCAAATTGTAGTTATCACAAAAAAAGAAAACGTTGAGTTTTTAGAGGAGCATCTTTCTAAAAGAATACCTAGCAATATAGAGCTTAATGTTCTTGCTCAAGAACTTACAGATTTACCTGATGGAGTAACATTTACTGGTGAGCGTAAAAAACCATGGGGTACTGCACATGCTGTTTGGACTGCCAGAAAAGTAATTAACGGACCATTTGTGGTTATTAATGCCGATGATTTTTACGGACAATCTGCCTACAAAAAAGCGGCTGACTTCATGAAATCTGATAATGATGACTATGCATTATTAGGATACACATTAAAAGATACCTTATCGGAACATGGATCTGTATCTAGAGGTGTATGTGATGTTAAAGGTGATAACCTTGTAGCTGTAGAAGAACGATTAAAATTAGTAAAGAAAGAGAATAACATCGTTGATGAGGATACTAATTTAGAATTTACCGGTGACGAACAAGCTAGTATGAATTTCTGGGTTTGTAGACCATCTATTTTTGATAAGATAGAATCTGAATTTAGAATATTCTTGAAAGATGATGATCGTATAGCAAATAGCGAACTTTACATTCCTTTTATGATACAAGAAATGTTACAGGCGAATGAAATTGAAGTGAAGTGCATTCCTTCTGGTGGAGATTGGTTTGGTGTTACTTACGCTAGTGATAAAGAAAAAGCAATGAACAGCTTAAAAGAAAAATCTGATTCAGGTAAATACCCTGCTCCTATTTGGAAATAAGCTTATACATTTAAATATATTAGGACCCATTAGATTTTATTTAATGGGTTTTTTTATGCCCAAAATTGACCTAAACTAAAAAGAGTCCAATCTTTTGAGATTGGACTCTTTTACGAGAACACTATATGAAAATGAAAAAATTTTAATTCGTTTTTTATTACATGATAAATATACTAGTAAGGTTAAATACTAGAAACAAATTGATGTCAACTCCTTAAATTATGTGGTGAGATGGTCTATTTTTGTGGTGAACTCAATTTATAGCTATGAAAATCAGAATAAAAGGTGATTCCATTCGGTTTCGACTTACACAAACTGAGGTGCAAGCACTTTCAAATAATGGAAAGATTTATGACTCCACTAATTTTGGCGCTACAAAATTTAGCTATGGTGTGGTACTTAATAATAAAGCAGAACATCTAAGCATCAAATTTGAAAACAATAGTATTATTTTAGAAATGCCAGAAGCCGATGGTAGATCTTGGTTTGCAAATGATATTATAACATTTGACCATACTATGAAAACCAGTTCAGAAAACAACTTATATCTTCTTCTAGAGAAAGATTTTACCTGTTTAGATAATACTATTGAAGATCAATCTGACAACTACCCAAACCCTAAATTAAGTTAAAGCTTAATCCTATAACTGTATAAAGTACATTTTAATAGAAATGAGCACGTCCATTACTCTAACATTTATTAAGTTTAAAGTATGGACAATAAAACTGAACGCAACGTATCATTTAGAGGATCTGAAGAATTTCTAGATATTGAAATCAAAGAACCTGTTAGACATGCCGCAGGTTATTTAGGCGTACGTGAGGCACTAAAGCATACTTTTAAAGAAATGGGCGTTCTTCGATCTATGCGCACATTGCTTAGCATGAATCAAAAAGATGGTTTTGATTGCCCTAGTTGTGCTTGGCCTGATCCAGAACATCCTTCTCCCGTAGCTGAGTATTGTGAAAATGGGGCTAAAGCTTTGGGAGATGAAGCAACTACAGAACAGATAGGCTCCAGTTTCTTTCAAAAAAATTCAGTCGAAGAACTTTCTCGGTTAACTGATTATGAACTTAACAAATTTGGTCGTTTAATAGAACCATTGGTTTTAAAACCTGGCAGTGTTCATTACGAACCTATTTCATGGCAAGCCGCTTTTGATTTAATCGCATCTGAATTAAAAAAATTAAACAATCCAGACGAGGCCATTTTCTACACATCTGGAAGATCTAGTAATGAAGCCGCTTTTTTATATGGCATGTTTGCCCGTGCGCTAGGCACCAACAATTTACCAGATTGCTCTAATATGTGCCATGAAAGTAGTGGTGTTGCACTAGGCGAAACTTTAGGCATTGGTAAAGGCTCAACTACTTTAGAAGATCTTTATGAAGCAGAAGTAATTTTAATTGCCGGTCAAAACCCAGGCACAAATCACCCAAGAATGCTATCTGCGTTAGAAAAATGCAAGCAAAACGGTGGTAAGGTTATCAGTATAAATCCGCTTGAGGAATCAGGTTTAGTGAATTTTAAAAATCCCCAACATTTAAATGGTTGGATCGGTGGTGGTGAAGATATGGCAGACATCCATTTGCCGGTCAATATCAACCAAGACATTCCGTTGGTAAAATTGATTTTGAAAAAATTAGTTGCACTTGACCAACAATCTAAAGATGTATTTGATCATGCTTTCATAGAAAAATATACAGATGGTTACGATGCTTTGATCAACGATTTAAATAATTTCAATTCAGACGAGCTACTACAACAAACAGGCGTTTCCGAAGAGAGAATTAATGAAACGGTAGCGCTGTTAGCGAATAAATCTAAAATTATTGTGTGTTGGGCAATGGGGCTCACCCAACACAAAAATGGAGTAGAAAACATTAGAGAATATATAAACCTTTTATTACTAAAAGGAGCAATAGGAAAACCAAATGCAGGTACTTGCCCTGTTCGTGGACATAGTAATGTACAAGGAGACCGAAGCGTAGGGATACAGCATTTCATTGACAAAGAAATGAATGAACGTATTAAAAAATACTTAGGTTTTACACCTCCAGATCATGAGGGTGTAGATGTTGTAGGCTCCATGAAGGCAATGTATGAAGGCAATGCTAAAATATTCATGTGTCTTGGCGGTAATTTCTCAATGGCAGCATCCGATACGGAGTACACTGCAAAGGGTATTCAAAATTGTGACCTTACCGTACAGATTAGCACCAAATTGAACCGAACACATTTAATTACCGGAAAGACAGCATTAATTCTACCTACTATTGGTAGATCTGAAAAAGATATGAAAGATGGTAAGGCAAGACACTTTACAGTAGAAAATAGTATGGGTAGGGTTAAAAGATCTAAAGGTATTCTTAAACCTGCCGCAGATACAATTATGAGCGAACCCGAAATAATAGCAAATATTGGACATGCTTATTTTGGTGACAAGCATCCTATGAAATGGAAAACTTTAGGTGAAGATTATGAATTGATCAGAACCCAAATAGATCAAGTAGCCAAAGGGTTCAGCAAAACAAAAGAACGATCTAAAGGAGCTGGATACTATCTACCAAACAATGTACGAGAACTAGATTTTAGTATGCTACCAAATGGCAAAGCGCAGTTTTCTATCAATAAATTACCTCAACACGACCTTGAAAAAGATGAATATATGATGATGACCATTCGTTCTCATGATCAGTTCAACACGACTATCTACGGTTTAGATGATAGATACAGGGGCGTCTATAATGCTCGACGAGTAATTTTCATGAATATAGATGACATGAAAGCAATTGGACTCAATAAACTAGATGTAGTAGATATTACTAGTACTTATGATGATAAAGTAAGAACAGCTCATAACTTTAAAGTAGTTCCATACAATATTCCATCTGGTAATTTAGCTTCATACTTTCCAGAGACGAACGTTCTAGTACCTTACAATCATTTTGCCGAAAGAAGTAAAACACCAATTAGCAAGTCTATAAAAGTAAGATTGGTAAAGAAATAGTTAATAAAAAAACACTTATAGTACATAATTTAACACAGCCATAACCCAAACATAAGTTAGTAGTAACCTTTTCATCAATAGATTTATTGAATCTTTACGGTCATAAGTTTCAGTATATGAAATCTATTAAATTGACCTTTTTTATTTTAGCTTTTCTTGTAAAAAACTTCAAGTATATGCTGATTCTACTTCTGTTAAAATTTAAGAAAAAGGAACCTGCATTAAACTTATGAAAAAAAGACCGATAGACATTGTAGTCATATCAGATGTTCATTTAGGAACATATGGTTGTCACGCTAAAGAACTTCTAAAATATTTAAAATCCATAAAACCAAAAGAAGTTATCCTCAATGGAGACATTGTAGATATTTGGCAATTTAACAAGCGTTATTGGCCTAAATCTCACATGAAGGTGATAAAGCTCTTACTTGACTGGGTGGCCAAAGGCATACCTGTTCATTATATTACAGGCAACCACGATGAACTATTGCGGAAATTCTCAGGCAATAGTATGGGTTCTCTTAGTATCGTTAATAAAATGGTGATTCCTTTAGAAGATAAAAAAGCGTGGGTTTTTCATGGTGATGTTTTTGATGTAACCATGCTACACTCCAAATGGGTTGCAAAGTTAGGCGCTAAAGGGTACGATTTCTTAATTCTTTTGAATAGAGCTATAAACTTTATCAGCAAGAAAATGGGCAAGGGTCCTATTTCAATGTCCAAAAAAATAAAGAACGGCGTTAAATCTGCGGTGAAATTTATAAATGACTTTGAACAAATTGCAGCAGAAATCGCCATAGAAAATGGATATGACTACGTGATATGCGGGCATATTCATCAACCGGAAATTCGAAAAATAAAAACTGACAAAGGCGAGGTCACCTATTTAAATTCAGGTGACTGGATTGAGAATTTAACTTCCCTAGAATACCATGATGGAGAATGGGCACTTTACTCCTACCTCGATGATCAGTTGGTAATTGACCACACAGAAGATACAAAGGAAGAAACCTATGTTTTAGAGAAAGCTGAGCTTTTTCAAAGTCTTTTAGAAGAATTTAAAATTAGTGGAATGACCCAACAAAGCAAATGAAAGTATTATATGCAATACAAGGTACGGGCAACGGGCACCTAAGTAGGGCTCGCGATGTTATCCCTGCACTTTTAAATCATAATATTTCATTAGATATATTGGTAAGTGGAATACAGGCAGATATCAAATTACCATACCCTGTAAAATATCAATTAAAAGGCTTGAGCTTTATTTTTGGTAAAAAAGGCGGTGTAGATGTATGGAAGACCTATTACAAGGCTAATTCTATGCGTTTGCAAAAAGAAATTAAAAGTATACCGGTTGAAAATTATGATCTAATTATAAATGATTTTGAACCTGTTACGGCTTGGGCATGTAAATTAAAGCACAAACCTTGTTATAGTTTTAGCCATCAGGCAGCAGTATTATCTACCCACGCTCCCAAACCTAAGAAAAAGGACAGAATGGGTAAATGGATATTAAATAATTATGCTCCCACCACTAATCATTTTGGGCTCCATTTTAAATCATATGAGCCCAATATTTATACCCCCATCATTAGAAATGATATACGTTCTGCTGAAATTACAAAAGCGGAACATTACACAGTCTACCTTCCTTCATACAGTGATGAAAAATTATTGAACTTTTTGAGTAAAATGAAAAGCACAAAATGGGAGGTATTCTCAAAGCATAATAATTATGAATACTTCAGTAAAAACATCCATATTAAACCTATTACCAATAAAGCATTTGTAAAGAGTATGGCTTCTAGCAAAGGTGTTTTATGTGGTGCTGGTTTTGAAGCGCCCGCAGAAAGTCTGTTCATGCAAAAGAAACTACTTGTAGTACCTATGAAAGGGCAATATGAACAACAGTGTAATGCAGCGGCCTTATCAGAAATGGGAGTACCTATGATAAAATCACTCAAGAAGAAACATTTAGATAAGTTGAAAAATTGGGTAGATTCAGATTCTACTATCCTAGTGGACTACCCAGATATTACCGATAAAATCGTTTCTCAACTTTTAGAGGAAGCCTATTTAATCTACTAAAAAAGTACTTATCAAATTGAAAAAACAAGAAGAGTCTTTTTTGAAGGCATCTGATTTTGGCGAGAATTTTACGTGGGGAGTATCGACTGCGGCTTATCAAATTGAGGGTGGTCATGATTCTGATGGCAAAGGGCAATCCATTTGGGACAAGTATACCGAAAATCCGAAAATGATTCAAAACGGAGACAATGCCAATATCTCCTGCGATTTTTACAATAAATACAAAGAAGATATTCTATTAATGAAATCGATGAATATAGATAACTATCGATTTTCAATATCATGGGCAAGAGTATTACCTAATGGCGTAGGAACTGTAAACGATAAGGGATTACAATTCTATAATGACGTCATCAATTTTTGTTTAGCACAAGAAATAACACCTTGGATCACCCTCTATCATTGGGATCTACCACATGCTTTAGAACAAAAAGGAGGCTGGACCAATAGAACTATTGTTCGGTGGTTTTCAGAATTCACTACACTTTGTGCCAAAACTTTTGGAGACCGAGTAAAACATTGGATGGTATTAAACGAGCCCATGGTTTTTACAGGGGCCGGGTATTTTTTAGGTGTTCATGCTCCTGGAAAAAAAGGTCTGAAAAACTTCTTACCTGCAACACATCATGCAGTTCTTTGTCAAGCTGAAGGTGGTAGAATACTCAGAAAGCTAATACCAAATGCCCAAATAGGAACCACTTTTTCCTGTTCTCAAATTGATCCTTACAGAGAAAATAAAAGAGATAAAAAAACTGCTATCAAAGTAGACGCTTTACTAAACCGTTTATTTATTGAACCAACTTTAGGCTTGGGCTACCCTACTAACGATGCTCCTATTCTAAAGAGATTGCGTCCATTTATTCAACCAACCGACATGGTAGATTGTAAGTTCGATTTTGATTTTATAGGGATTCAAAATTATACGCGTGAAAAAGTTAAGTATAACCTATTAGTCCCACACATAAGAGCTAAAATTATAAAAGCTAGCAAAAGAAATGTAAAAACCACGCTTATGGACTGGGAGGTGTATCCACCTAGTATTTATAAGATGATTAAAAAATACAGCGATTATCCACAGATAAAGAAAATTATTATTACCGAAAATGGCGCTACGTTTAAAGATAAGGTTGAAAACGGTGGAATTGTAGACACCGACCGTTTAAACTTTTTACAGCACTATTTAAATCAAGTTTTGAAGGCTAAGAATGAAGGATTAAATATACACGGGTATTTTGTTTGGACCTTTACCGATAATTTTGAATGGGCAGAAGGTTATTTCCCTAGATTCGGTCTGGTACATATTGATTTCAATACATTAAAAAGGACTATTAAAGAATCTGGAAAATGGCTTACTAACTTCCTTTCTAATAAAAATTAAGGCTAAAAAAAGCCGATGTTCCCATCGGCTATAGCTTATTTCAAAAAACATGCACACATCTTACCCGTGCAGTTCAAAGATAATTTTTGATTTCGTATTGCATGTTAAGCCTATTACAGCAAACTGTTAATTTATTGAAAAGCAGGCATTCCTGTTATATCAGCACCTGTAATTAATAAATGAATATCGTGCGTACCTTCATAAGTAATAACACTTTCTAAATTCATCATATGCCTCATAATACTGTACTCACCGGTAATACCCATACCACCTAAAACTTGTCTTGCTTCACGCGCTATTTTTATAGCCATTTCAACATTGTTTCTTTTTGCCATTGAAATTTGAGCAGAGGTAGCTTTTCCTTGATTCTTTAATTGTCCCAATCTAAACGCCAGTAATTGCGCCTTGGTAATTTCAGTTATCATTTCTGCCAATTTCTTTTGTTGCAATTGTGTAGCTGCAATAGGTTTCCCAAATTGCACACGTTCTTTAGCATATCTTAAGGCAGTATCATAACAATCCATTGCAGCACCAATTGCTCCCCATGATATTCCGAATCTAGCAGAATCTAAACAACCTAACGGAGCTCCTAATCCAGATTTATTTGGCAATAGGTTCTCTTTAGGCACTTTTACATTATCAAATATTAACTCACCAGTAGCTGATGCTCTTAATGACCATTTGTTATGTGTTTCTGGCGTTGTAAAACCTTCCATACCACGCTCAACAATTAACCCATGAATACGTCCTTCTTCATTTTTTGCCCATACAACGGCAATGTCACAGAAAGGTGAATTAGAAATCCAAAGCTTGGCACCATTTAAAAGATAATGGTCTCCCATATCTTTATACTTGGTTTCCATACCACTTGGGTTAGAACCGTGGTTAGGTTCTGTTAGTCCAAAAGACCCCATCCACTCACCAGAAGCTAATTTTGGTAAGTATTTTTTACGTTGCTCTTCCGTTCCGTAAGTATAAATAGGATACATCACCAAAGAAGATTGTACAGAAGCAGTAGAACGAACACCACTGTCTCCCCTTTCTATTTCTTGCATGATGAGTCCGTAACTAATTTGATCTAGCCCTGCCCCACCATATTCCTCTGGAATATAAGGACCAAAAGCACCTATCTCTGCAAGACCTTTAATAATCTGCTTAGGGAATTCTGCTTTTTGGGCATATTCTTCAATAATTGGAGATACATCTCTTTTCACCCATTGGCGCGCAGCATCGCGTACCAGCAAATGTTCTTCAGAAAGTAAATCATCTAAATTGTAATAATCTGGTGCTTCAAATAAATCTGGTCTCATAACAATGCTTTTATCAAAGATAATTAAAGAAATATAACAATATACAAGACTAAAGTTACATTTTTAAATAAAAATCTTTAGTCAGGGCCACATACTCAGTAGTATAGACATGTCGGTCTGTTTCAATTATTAAATCAGTCACCTTACATGTTGTATCATTTCGTGAGAAGGATAACAACGCACGCTTAATTTCTGCTGTAGGGTTGCCTTTTACATGAAGACTTTCATTTACAAACAAACCTAGGTCCGCCGCCATTTTTATAAATGATTCTTTTTCCTTAAAAGGTATAATGGTGTTAAAGGTACCTTCGTCTGACAACAACTTAGAAACTCCCTCTAACAATTCATCGAAAGGTAAAAACTCATTTTGTCGTGCTTGATCACGTTGCACATTACCCGATGTAACCGTTTCAGAATAAAATGGAGGGTTACAAACTATAAGCTCGTACTTATCGTAAATTTCATCAACAAACTCATCTAAACCGGCATGATAACAATACAATCTATCTCCCCAAGGTGATAATTCGAAATTATCTACACATTGTTCATATGCAGCTGCATCTATCTCAATAGCATCAATTACTTCTGCTGTGCTTCTTTGCGCCAACATTAATGCAATTACACCTGTACCTGCACCAATATCCAGAACAGAAGCAGGAGCCTTGTCAAGATTAGCCCAAGCACCTAAGAGAACGCCATCTGTACCAATTTTCATGGCACAACGATCTTGATTGATATCAAATTGTTTAAACTTAAATAACTCGCTCACAGTAAATGAAATTTGTAATTGTTTGAACTAAATGTCTAATCAGTCAGGTTATTTAATATCCTACTTTTTGCATCTGTCAAATAGCTTCTACCAATAGTATATCTGATACCGCCTATTTCTACACTATTACCTTCAACTACACTTACTTTGTCAACTGCAATGGTATAAGATCTATGAATTCTAATAAAATTATCCCCTGGTAGTTCATCTGTAAAACTACTTAATGTTCTATGGATAATATATTTGGAAGTAGGAGTGATTATTCTGATATAATCCTTAAGGCTTTCTATCACCATAATTTCATCTAGATAAATTTTTTGTAATTTCTTTTTATCCACTTTTACAAAAATAGAAGGCTTTTCATCCTTATCTGAACTACCATTATTGGCTCCTTTCTTTAAACCAATAACACGATCAACAGATTTAAAGAATCTTGGCAATGAAATTGGTTTCACCAAATAGTCTATAGCTTCAAGTTCAAAACTTTTTAGCGCGTGCTCTTCATGAGCAGTCGTCATAATTACAAATGGCTTTCTATGTAGGGTACTCAAAAACTCCAGTCCATCTAAAAATGGCATATTAATATCCAAGAACATAATATCCACATCGTTATCTCTAAGAAAAGTTGATGCATCTAGGGCATTAGAAAAAGTGCCTTCTAACTGCAATTCTTTAACACGAAGTATATAATTTTTAATCACATTTACTGCCAATGGCTCATCGTCTACTACTATCACTTTCAAAATCATATAACCTTTAGCTTTAAAAAAACGTTGAACATTTTATTTTCCTCGAAAATTTTTAAATCATAATCGTTTTTACCATAACCCAACTCTAAACGTTTTTTAACATTAGAGAGCCCAATACCACCTCTATTTACAGGATAAACAAATTCTTTATTGACATTTGGTATTGAATTAGAGACCTTGAAATCCATAAAATGATCATCCACTTTTATATCAATTTTAATTTTCATTTCCCCTATATTTTTACTTGCTCCATGTTTAAAACAGTTTTCGATAAGAGGAATTAATAACATAGGTGGAATCTTACAATTATCTAGATTACCAGAAATATTCATATCTATCTTCAAAGAATCATCGAAACGAATACGTTCCAAATCTATGTAATTTCTAATACAATTAATTTCACTTGTTAGATCTTGTCGCTGTTTTTTAGTAGCATATAACAAATATCGCATGAGTTCTGACAACTTTAAGATTACCTCTGGTGCTTGGTCAGATTTCTCTAAAGTTAAAGAGTATATATTATTCAAGGTATTAAAGAAAAAATGGGGAGACACTTGAGATCTTAAGAAACGAAGTTCGGTTTTCAATTGTCGCTTTTCCAAGTCATGAAGTTTACTACTTTCCCTAAGCCAATCTACCGTTAATTTAATAGCGGTAAAAAATGATATTACATAAACTTCACCAATCATCGTTTGCACAGCGTAGCCAATGGTTAAAGTATTTATAACCTCTAACCCTTCTGGCATTACATTGGTACTTACTAAATAATAGGTTAGATTATACTTAACCAATAACATTACGAATAGAGACAAAAGTATAGCTCCCGAATACTGAACATATTTTTTGGTGTAAATAAATTTCGGCATTAAATAATACGCATTTAAATATGCCAAGAACATATGAATCGGAAAACCAATTAAATTGGTACGTAATGAAAGTAGAAAGTCGTTGTGAATAAATGTCCAACGAAAAGTATTGAAGACAAAATAGACCAACCAAAACAAAATATGATGCCAAGGTTTTATCTCACTTGTCCCAAAAAACTTAGGCTTACTTAAAAATTTTCTCAATCTAACATCCATAGGTTAAAAAACTCTAATACTTTTCAATAACTTGACGTTGGGCACTAATCTTTAGTTGTTAGGCTAAAAATATTCAGATTACTAATAATTATGAAAATATTCAACCTAAATCTTAAGAATAGCGAAAAGTCAAATATGTTGTTAAATGTACTTAAAAACAACATTAGCACAGCTTCATTTTAAAATGAGCTTGATAAATGAGTAAAGTTGATTGGTTAAAATTCAACATTATTCAAACTCCATTTCATATTAAATCGACAAAAAAAGATTGAACAAAGCACAGCGCTTTTGATTTCTAATGAGTTAAAAACTATAAGTGCCAAAAAATAAGATTATGGAAATTTTCAATAAAAAATCTTTGAAAGCTAAAAAGGCAGTAGCGCTATTATTGTTTATGCTGTACTTAGGTGTAATTTCAATTCTAGCACAAGAAACACCAAGAACCTATGTGGCTCATAACACCATTGAAGATATTGAAATTGATGGTAACATGGACGAATTTTCGTGGCAAAAAACAGCATGGTCTAGCAGCTTTATAGATATAGAAGGAGTTAAAAAACCAACATATGAAACCAAGTTTAAAATGCTTTGGGACGATGCTAATATTTATTTCTTCGTTAAATTAAAAGAACCTCATGTTTGGGCTACATTAAAACAGAAAGACACCATTATTTTTTACAATAATGATTTTGAAATCTTTTTGGACCCAGACGGCGACACCCATAATTATTATGAGTTTGAAATGAACGCTCTAAATACAATTTGGGATCTATACTTATCTAAACCTTATAGAAATAACGGTTATATTATGGATGGGTGGGATTTTAAAGGCATAAAATCAGCTGTTCAAGTACAAGGAACTTTGAATAATTCTACCGACATAGACGAAGGATGGACCATAGAAATTGCTATTCCTTGGTCATTTACCACTGCCCCTGGAGGAACTACTAATATACCTGAGAATGACTTTTGGAGAATTAATTTTTCACGAGTTAATTGGGATTTTGATCTTAAAAAGGGTCGTTATAGTAGAAAGAAAGATTCATCTGGCAAGTTTTTACCAGAATACAATTGGGTATGGTCTCCCCAAGGAGTTATTAATATGCATGAACCAGAACATTGGGGTTATGTCTATTTTGATAAAAACACCACAGTAGTTACTACTGAGTTTACAATACCAGAAGACGAGCATATTAAATGGTATTTATACGAATTATATAGAAATCAAATAAATAAAAATAACACCGAAAATGGCTGGGTATTAAAAAATGGAAATCTTCAAAAAGAGCCTAAACTAATATTAGGAAAGCCAGTTACCCCTATTTTAGAGAAGAATAATTTTGGCTTTGACATTTGGATTAAAAGCCCATTCACCAATAAAAAACTAGTTATACACACAGACGGAAAATTCGAAACATATAATGATACAACCAACTAAACTATTAAAATTTTTAGCCCTTTTCATATTCGCCTTAACTATTTCATGCGAATCAAAAAAGGAAACAAAATTATCCTCAACTATTGTGGAAACCTCTACAACCAAAGAAGAATCATTTAAATTATGGACTTGGGTTACCGCCGAGAAAACTAGAACCGACAAATCTTTTGATGAAGAATTTAAAAAGTATGGTGATAATGGTCTAGATGCAATTTTAATAAACACGTATGGAGACCCAGAGTTACTTACTAGACTTGTACCCATTGCAAAAAAGCATAATCTAGAAGTTCATGCATGGATGTTTACCATGAACAGACCTGGAGATAAAATTGCAGAACAACACCCAGAATGGTACGCTGTAAGTAGAGATGGTAAATCTTGCTTTGACGAACCACCTTATGTAGGATACTATAAATGGCTTTGCCCAACCAGAAAAGAATCGCGCGAACACATACTTGGTCTAATAGAAGGTCTGGCTAAAGTAGAAGGCGTAGCTAGTTTTCACTTAGATTATATAAGATATTCAGACATTTTTCTTCCTATTGGTTTATTACCTAAATATGATTTAAAACAAGAGTCAGAATTATCGAGATATGACTTCTGCTATTGTGATGTTTGTACATCAGAATTTGAAAAAAAACACCATAAGAATCCTAAAGATTTTAGCAATCCTGCGATAGATATGGAATGGAAAAATTTCAGATTAAATAAAGTTAAGGCTATTGTTGATGAGGCATATGAAATTACCCATAAGAACGGAAAACAATTAACAGCCGCGGTATTTCCTTATCCAGAAATGGCGGATCATATGGTACGCCAACGATGGGATAAATGGAAGGTAGACGCTGTACTACCAATGATTTATAATGTATTCTATAACGAAGAAATAGATTGGATCGGGTATGCAACCAAACAAGGAGTTGAAGATTTAAAAGGAAAAGACATAGAACTACACACAGGCATTTATGTGCCAGAAATGTCTCCTGAACAATTAAAAGAAGCTATTTACCAAGCTAAAAGCAATGGAGCAAAAGGAGTCTCTTTCTTTGATGGACCAGCTATAACCGATGAACAATGGCGTATTATTAGTGCATCACAAAAGCCCTAAATAATGTTTCATTTTTAAAAATTTACTTTTTGTTAACACGTTGTTAAGCTTATCACAACAGTTATTAGTCGAAATTTTTCATCATTAGGTGGAATATAGCCCAACTTATCATCGTATTTTATACAAACTAACTTAACTCAATCATTTATGAACAAAAAATTCTTAAGTTTTTTGACCATTACATTGCTGCTTTTTTTTCAAGGAGTAACAGGTCAAGACAAAAACGTATCCGGTGTTGTCACAGACGATACAGGATCACCTTTGCCGGGTGTTAACGTAGTTGAAAAAGGCACATCAAACGGAACTTCTACCGATTTTGATGGTAATTATGCAATAAGTGTTGACGCAAACGCAACATTAGTTTTCTCTTCTTTAGGGTATAAGACTAAGGAAATTGGCGTTAATGGGAGATCAACAGTAAACGCATCAATAGATGAAGATGCTAGCGAATTAGATGAAGTTGTAGTAACTGCATTAGGTATTCGTAAAGAAACGAAAGCATTAGGTTATTCTTTAACAGAGGTTGATGCCGATGAAATTTCTACGGTTAAAACACCAAATGCAATCAACTCATTACAAGGTAAAATTGCGGGTGTGAACATTTCTCAAAACGCAACGGGTGCTGCAGGTTCAAGTAGAGTTGTAATTAGAGGTGCAAGTTCATTATCTGGTAATAACCAACCTTTATATGTAGTTGATGGTATTCCTATAGGTAATGGGAACAATGGTTCTGCTAGTTTATGGGGTGGATCTGATGGTGGAGATGGTATCTCTAGTTTAAATCCAGATGATATCGAATCTATTTCAGTTCTTAAAGGTGGTGCTGCATCTGCATTATACGGTTCTCGTGCTGCCGGTGGTGTAATTATTGTTACAACCAAAACTGGTAAAGGACAAGAAGGTTTTGGAGTTGAATTTAGTAGCTCGGTAACTTTCGATAAAGTAAATACCGACTTACAAGATTTTCAACAAGAATACGGTCAAGGAGTGCGTGGTGTAAGACCAGGTTCGCAGCAAGCTGCTCTCGAAGCAGGTTCTTCATCTTGGGGTGAGGCCTTCGACGGTGTTAGCACCCCTCAATTTGATGGTGTTTCTAGACCATACGCATACACTGGAAACAATGTTGATAAATTTTACAGATCTGGTACAACATTTATTAATACTGTAGCCATAACCAATGCTTCTGAAAACTTAACGTATAGGCTTTCCGCATCAGACTTAACAAACGAAGATGTACTACCAAATGCAGGTTTAAATAGAAAATCATTTTCTATTAACTCTAGTGCAGTTTTAGGTGAGAAACTTACAAGTAATGTTAATGCAAAATATATCATAGAAAAGGTTCAAAATAGACCTAGACTTTCTGATTCACCAGGTAATGCAAACTTTTCAGTTGCACTGTTACCAGGTAATATTGATGTAACAACATTACAACCATCAACAAACCCTGATGGAAGTGAAAGAGGATTTTCAAACAACACGTTCTCTACGAATCCATATTTTGCAGCATACAATTTCAACAATCAAGATGTAAGAAATAGAATTATAGCATCTACTTCTTTACGTTATGACATATTAGATTGGCTTTCCTTAACAGGTAGAGTTGGTATTGATAATGATATAATCAGAAGAACGTCTGTAGAACCATTTGGTACCGCATACAAACCTTTAGGTGGTATCAATGATGAAGAAAGAAGATATAATCAAGTTGATGCTGATTTAATTTTAGCTGCAGAAAAGAATATTACAGACAAATTTGCTATTTCAGCTCTTGTAGGTGCAAACAACAACCACGTAAAATCTGAAAATTTATTTTTAGGCGGTAATGATTTTATTGTTCCAGGTCTAGAGGATATAGGCAACACTGTTAGCCAATCAAGAAGCAGAGAATATTCTGAAAGAAAAATTGGATCTGTATATGGGTCATTAGAATTGTCTTACGATCGTTGGGCTTATGTTACGTTTACTGGCAGAAATGACTGGTTCTCTACATTATCTTTCCCAGGAAAAACAACACCAAATGATGATTTTTATCCATCTGTAAATGCTAGTTTAATATTATCAGATGCTTTGAACTTGCCAACATTTGTAAGTTTCTTAAAACTTAGAGGTGGTTATTCTGAAGTAGCAGGTGGTGCCCAGGATCCTTATTCTCTTGCATTAACTTATGAAATATTCGGGAACCCTATTCAAGGACAACCATTAGGAAGAATTTCAGGTAGTACAGTTCCAAATGCAAATCTTGTTGCTTTCAGTAAAAACGAAACTGAAATTGGTTTGGATATGAGATTGTTCAACAACAGACTTTCATTAGATTTCGCTTACTATAGCAATGAAACTACAAATGACATTGTAAATGTTGCTACTTCTGAGTACTCCGGTTTCTCAGGTGCAAGTGCTAACTTAGGTAAGGTTTCAAATAAAGGTGTTGAATTTCTTTTAAGTGGATCTCCAATCAAGACAAAAGACTTCACATGGAACACAACAATTAATGGTGCATATAACGAAGGTTTAGTTGTTGCTACGGATGATGTTGATTCTGACGTGAATTTAGATGAGCCAAGAACTCAAAATGTTAGAATTACACATATCGTTGGCGAAACATACGGTACTATTGTAGGTGTATCTTACGAACGTGATGATAACGGTACTATCGTTTATGAAATAGACGGAGAGGGAGTACCTAGAGCAGTAGAAGGTGAACGTAAAATTTTAGGTGAAGGTGTACCTCCATTAACTATTGGTTTTACAAATTCATTTAGATACAAGAATTTCAATTTAAATTTCTTAATCGATGGTAAATTTGGTGGTCAGGTTTTTTCTGGAACCAACACTATCCTTTACGGAACAGGTTTACATAAAAACACTTTAGAAGGTCGTGAAAACGGACTATCTGTTTCTGGTATCGATGTTGCAACTGGGCAGCCTTTTACAACAACTGTTGCACCAGAAGATTTAGAAACTTACTATGGTGAAATAAATGATATCGCTGAAGAATTCGTTGAAGATTCAGATTATATCAAATTCAGACAAATGAGCATTGGGTACTCATTACCAAAGAAATCTTTGGATAATGTATTCTTAACAGATGTAAATGTTTCCCTTATTGCTTCTAACTTATTTTACATTAAAAGAAGCGTAGATAACATCGATCCTGAAAGTGCATATACTGCAGGTAACTCGCAAGGTTTAGAATATTTCGGAGTTCCTTCAGCAAGAAGCTATGGTCTAACTATCAATGTAAAGTTTTAAAAGAGAACTATGAAAAAATCAATATTTATACTAATGTTCGCACTACTTTTTGTTGGTGCATGTGACGATGGTTTTGAAGAATTGAACGTCAATCCTACCAAGCCAAGTCAAGTTGCAGCTAGTAATAAGCTAACTGCTATTATAAAATTTATCTCTAGTGAGCGATATGACAATTGGAGAGCTGGTATGATTTACCAATCTACAATGATGCAGCATATTTCTACCACTGCAGGATATTGGAGTGGAGATAAATATACTTGGAACAGAGGCTATGCTTCTTCTTTATTAGATCGTTATTATGGCAACGCCATAAAATCTATAGAAGATTTGCAATTTCAAATGGAAGAAGAGAATTCTCCAGAGGAAATGAAGGCTATTGTTAGAATATTACGTGTTTTTGCTTATTCTAGGCTTACAGATTTATATGGTGATATACCTTATACCGAAGCTGGTAAAGCAGTAATAGATGGTATTTTCCTTCCTAAGTATGATGCACAAAGTGAAATATACCCAGATTTATTAAAGGAATTAGAAGAATCAGCTGCCGCTTTAGGTACTGGAACTTCAGAATTCGGATCTGCAGATGTAATTTACGGAGGTGATCAAGCTAAATGGAAAAAGCTAGCAAATTCATTAATGTTACGTTTAGGTCTTAGATTGATAAAAGTTGACCCAGCAGCATCACAAGCTTGGGCAACCAAAGCTATCGCTGGTGGTGTAATGACTTCAAATGAAGATATTTTCTACCTACAACATGATGCTGACAACAAAAATGGAATAGGAGAAGTTTTCACAGCAGACAGTAACCCAAGAATGAGTAAGACTTTCATTGATTTTCTTCAAGGTGGTGATGACCCAAGACTACCGATTTTAGCAGCAAGAAGAAGTGATGGTAGTACCGTTTCTGAAGATTTAATAGGTTTTCCTAATGGATTAGATTCTCCAATGTTATTAGAGCAAACCGGAGAAGACAATACAGATGCTTATGCTGAGCCAAATAGAAATATCATAACAGGAGAAACAACTCCAATGATTTTCCAAACATATGCTGAAGTAGAGTTTATGCTAGCAGAATCAAATGTACGTTGGGGTCTTGCTGGTGATGCTGCTACACACTACAATAATGGTGTAACGGCTGCTATGAAACATTTATCCCTATACGGAGAAAATGCAGTTATAGCTGATGGCGACATTACAGACTATTTAACTGCAAACCCATATGATGCTGCAAATGCTATAGAGCAAATAAACACACAATATTGGGCAGCAACATTCTTAAATGAATATGAAACGTTTTCTAACTGGAGAAGATCAGGATTTCCTAATCTTACACCTGTAAACTACCCTGGTAATGTAACCAATGGTACTATACCAAGAAGACTTACGTATTCTGAGAGTGAACAAAGTAATAACCCTGATAATTATGCAGCTGCAGTAGCAGCTCAAGGGCCAGATGTTCTTACCACTAGAGTTTGGTGGGATGCACAATAACAATATTACGACAGGTTTTTGAGTGAAACCTCTCATAATAGTTGAGTTAATTTATATTGAGTTTGAAAAGGAGGGGAAACTCTCCTTTTTTTTGTGTAAAATAGTATCTTGTAATCATGAAAACCAAGCTTTTATTTTATTGCTGTTCTTTACTGTTTATATGCTGTAACACTACTACTAAGGAAATTGAAGTAAATGAAAAACTATTCACTTTACTAAAATCTGATGAAACAGGTATTGACTTTAACAATCGTGTAAAAGACGATAAGGATAAAAACATATTTGCATATGCTAATTTCTACGGTGGTGCAGGTGTTGGTGTTGGTGATTTTAATAATGACGGTCTTCAAGATATCTTCTTTGCAGGCAATATGGTGCCAGACAAACTATATATCAACCAAGGTAATTTAAGCTTCATTGACAAGACTGAAGAAGCTGGAATCATAAATTTCGACGGATGGTCAACTGGCGTTACCGTTGCTGATATTAATAATGACGGACATTTAGATATCTATATTAGTAGAGAGCTTTATGATGAAAATCCTGAGTGGCGAAGAAATCTATTATACATCAATAAAGGCGATGGTACCTTTGAAGAAAAGGCAGAAGCATATCTTATCGCAAATACTGAAAGAACAAGACATGCTACTTTTTTAGATTATGATAAAGACGGATTACTAGATTTATTCCTTTTAACGCAACCACCAAATCCTGGTAGTCTTTCTCAATACCACAATGCAGACAATCTTCTTATACCTGAATATGCATTAAAACTTTATAAAAACAACGGAGATACTTTCAAAGATGTTTCTAAAATTGCAGGAATCGACAAAACCGGATTCCCCAATGCCGTTTCTGCAAGTGATATAAATAATGATGGCTGGACAGACCTATATGTTGCCAATGATTTTTATGCTCCAGACTTTTTATTCCTAAACAACCAAGACGGTACTTTTTCCAGCATTGAAAAAAGTGCTTTAAAACAGACTTCCTATTACAGTATGGGTGTCGATATTGCGGACATTAACAACGACCAGAATCTAGATATTTTTGTACTTGATATGGTTTCGGAAGATAACTTTAGACTAAAGTCTAACATGAGTGGTATGAACATTGGTTCATTCTGGAAAGTGGTGGAAGATGGTGGCGGTTTTCAGTATATGTACAATACCCTACAACTTAATAACGGCAATGAAACCTTCAGTAACATTGCGCAGTTTTCTGGTATGGCAGCAACTGATTGGAGCTGGTCTAACCTAATAGCTGATTTTGACAATGACGGATTAAAAGATACCTATGTAACCAATGGACTTCTAAGAGATATTAGAAATACTGATGCTGATAAAAACGTAGCTAACTACATAAATACCACTAGGGCAAATTGGCTTCAGAAAAACCATAATGCACAGAACATTAAAAGTATATGGGACGTAGTTGACCTAGAAAAGGCAGTAAACATGGTTCCCTCCCAACCTTTAAGAAACTATGCTTATAAAAACAAAGGAGAACTTGAATTTGAAAACAGCTCTAAAGCATGGGGTTTAGATGATGAATCGTTTTCTAATGGTTCTGCATATGCCGATTTTGACAATGATGGTGATTTAGATTTAGTAGTAAATAATATTAATAACGAAGCTTTCATTTACAAAAACAACTCTGAAACGGCTAGAGACCGGAATTTTTTAAGAATTGAATTACTTGACGATAATCACAAACCTACTTTTGGCGCGAGAGTTCAAGTTTACACCTCACAGGGTATACAAACTTTAGAAACCACAAATGTTAGGGGTATATATTCCACAAGTGAATCTATCTTACATTTTGGATTAAACAATCTTAGTAAAATAGATAGTCTAACCATACTTTGGCCTAATGGAAATAGAACTATTGAAAAGGACATTCAGACAAATCAAATTCTGAAATTTTCATCTAGTGATTCCGAAAAGTTAAACGCGAAACCCGAAGAATCTTCTAAGTATCTTTTTGCGGATAAGACTTCAGCATTTCCTGCGAAATTCAACCATATTGAAAATAGCTTTGATGATTTTGAAAAGCAGATTTTACTACCCCATAAGTTATCGCAATTTGGACCAGCCTTAACTGCTGGGGATATTAATAATGACGGTTTAGATGATTTTTATATTGGTGGCGCAGCAAATCAATCTCCCTCGTTATTTATTCAAGAACAAAACGGTAGTTTCAAAAAATTTCAGACAGAATTCTGGAAAAAAGAATCTGCGTATGAAGATATCGATGCTCTTTTTGTAGATATTAATAATGACGGATTAAACGACTTGTATGTCGTTAGCGGTGGTAACGAATATCCAAAAAATGATTTCCACTACACCGATAGAATTTACCTAAACCAGGGTAATGGTTCATTTAAAAAAGGTGCGATTTTAAATAGCAGTAGAATTAGTGGTTCCACCGTAAAAGCGGCAGATTATGATGGTGATGGTGATATGGATCTTTTTATAGGCGCTAGGCACACACCACAGCAATATCCAAATCCGGCATCTAGTATGTTACTTATTAATGATAACGGACAATTAACAAATAAAACAGAATCATTATCACCACAGTTATTAAACATGGGGATGGTAACCGATGCTATATGGAGTGACTATGATAATGACAATGATTTAGATTTAATGGTTGTTGGCGAATGGATGCCTATTACTGTTTTCGAAAACAATAACGGAAACTTATCAAAACTTGAAATTGAAGATTTTAAATCATCGTACGGCTGGTGGTTTAGCATAGAACAAGGAGATTTTGATAATGATGGCGATATGGATTACATAGCTGGTAATTTAGGTCTCAATTACAAATACAAAACCAGCTCCGATAAACCTTTTGATGTTTATTACAATGATTTTGATGCCAATGGCAATGCAGATATTGTTCTAGGATATTACAACAAAGAAAAGCATTACCCACTTAGAGGTTTTTCTTGTTCCTCTGAGCAGATTCCAGATTTAAAGAAAAAAATTGTTAAGTATGACGCTTTTGCATCCATGGAATTAAAAGATGTTTACGGCGAGGAAAAATTAAAGAACTCGTTGCATTACAGTGCAGATACTTTCGCATCGGTTTACATTGAGAATAAAGGTAATGGTCAATTTAAAATGACCAACTTACCAAACTTAGCTCAGCTAACTAACCTCAACGACATGCTTATAAGCGATTTTAACGGCGACGGGTCATTAGATATTCTTGGTATAGGCAATATGTATGTGTCGGAAATAGAAACGCCTAGAAACGATGCTGGTACAGGTGTTTTGTTATTAGGTGATGGAAAAGGTAGTTTTACCGCAAAGCGTGGCTCAGAGTTAGGTTTCTATGCCGCAAAAGATGCTAAAAAGCTAATAACGATAACCAACAATAAAAAGGACTATTATTTAGTAGGTAATAACAATGATGCGCTTCAGTTTTTTGAACTCCTAAAGTAGCAATTACAGCTTCTGGGTAAATTAAAAATGAATTAGTCTATTCTACCAGGTAATCTATTCTCGGCACCCTCCATATCAAAAAGAGAATCACCAAGTCTATTACGCATATCATTTGCCAACTGTTGAATTTCAGCAACCACTTTAGGGTTCTTTGTAGCCACGTTTTTTGTTTCGCTGATATCAGTTTCCAAATTATATAATTCTATTTGGTTTAAGTCAATCATCTTGTAATTTCCAGGTAAACCATCTTTTCCCGGCTCTTGTCCATTCATCGTTCTATACCTATGTGGAAAATATAGCTTCCACTTTCCATATCTAACCCCAAACAACTCATTGACCCTGTAATAAAAGAAATAAGCTTCTTGCGGACTTTTATCTGTTTTCCCAGTAAAAAGGCTCCATGCACTTTTGCCATCTATTATATTAGTTGGTAACACTGCTTCGGTTACCTCTGCTATAGAAGGTAATATATCAATTGCCATAACAGGAGCATCAATAGTTATACCTGCCTCTATTTTCTCTGGATATTTAATTAGAAAAGGTTCTCGTTGTCCACCTTCCCATCCGGTTCCTTTACCTTCCCTAAATGGCAAAGCACTACCAGAATGATTTCCATAAGCTAACCAGGGTCCATTATCTGAAGTAAAAATGATAATTGTATTCTCGGTTAAACCATTTTGCTCTACTGACTTAATAATTTCACCGACAGACCAATCTAACTCCATAATGACATCGCCATAAAGCCCTCTATTGGATTTACCTTTAAATTTATCGGAGACAAAAAGAGGCACATGCGGCTGTGGATGCGGAACATACAAAAAGAACGGATTGTCTTTATTCCTTGTTATAAAATCTACACTACGCTCAGTAATTCTGGTTGTAAGATTCGTTTGATCCGTAAGTGTATCTATCACCCTTTCGTTTTCATATAAAGGCAATGGCCCAAAATCAAAGATTGGTCCTTGTTGTGGGTGCAACGGCCACATATCATTAGAATACGGTATTCCATAATACTCATCAAAACCTTGATTATTCGGCATAAATTCTTGTGCATCGCCTAAATGCCATTTACCAAAAATAGCAGTGGTGTATCCTTTATCTTTTAACATTTCTGCAAGAGTTGTCTCACTCGGGTTTAACCCAACCTTACTATTAGGCATAAAAGCATTATGTACGCCTATTCTGTTTGGGTAACTACCCGTTAGAATTCCTGCTCTAGAAGCTGAACAAACTGCTTGGGCAGCATAAAAATTGGTAAGCTTTGCCCCATCTTTAGCCATTTGGTCAAGATTTGGCGTTTCAATATCATCGGCACCAAAAACCCCAACATCATTATACCCTTGGTCATCCGTAAAAATTAAAATGATGTTTGGCTGAATAGACTCTTTTTCATTAACATTTTGACCTATTATCTTCTGTCCTATAAAAATTGATAATATTAGTAAACAATTCAATTTAGAAATCATGCTATATTCTTTAGGTTTCAACAATTACGAAAATAAACTAGATAGAAAAAGATTAATTTAACACCACCTCATCAATGAAAATCCAGCTCTTTCCTCCTGGATCTGTATGCCACTTAGGGTTCTTCAACGGACTTTTAATAGATACCTTTACGTACTTAGCCTTGGTTGGTGTAAAATCTAAATCGAAAAAAGTAAGTTTTACTTCTGCATTCGGTACTTCTTCGCCCATATTTTTCCTGCCAATCTCTTTAAAACTTTTTCCATCGTTTGAAACGGATACTACGAAAGAAGTTGGATAAAAGATCCAGCTGGCAGGTGCAGATAAAGCTCCTATAGATACTTTAGAAATTGAATTTTGCTCCTTTAACTCTACAATAGCATCAAGGTGCTTTCCTTCAAAACCTAACCAATTTCCATCTACAAAATTTATAGAACCACGTTTTTGATCCATTAAAGTTTTACCTTTTTGACCTTTGTATTTTTCGTTAGGGATTGACAGTAGATTTACCTTTGCGTACGCTATATTATTCTTGATAAACGTACGTTCTGTTACAAAGCTTGGCTCCCACTCCTTTTTCACTGCTATTGCCTTTACATTTGCCGTAGTAGTTAAAACAATATCAGACTCGTATTTCAAAGATGATTCTGTTGGCACAGTACCGTCCAACGTATAGTATACTTCTGTACCGTCAAAAAGGCTTTCCATACTAATCTTTAAACTATCGGTAAAAAAACTAGCCTCACTAATAATAGTTGGTGGATCCAAAACAGTTGCCTCAAAAACATCGGCTCCTATTTGCTGAATAGTTATACCAGGTATATCTTCTTGAAGCTGGGCTAACCCGTCTGTACTAACATCCGTTTTCCATAAATAAATATTCTGAAGCTTTTTATTATCCTTTAGTTTAAGTATCAATTTATCGGTTACTGCAGTGCCATAAAGATTTAAAGATTCTAATAGTTCAAAATTTTTTAATTCTTTAGTGATGGCATCCGTTACTTTAGTATGTTGCAATTTTAACTTAAGCAGGTTTTTGAATGGACTTAAACCAGACATTAGCTCATCATTAAAATTACTGAATCCAAAATCCATCTCAATAATATTGGGAGCATACTCCTCTAGCAACTCTAACTTATTCGCAGTTATTGCATCCATACTAGCCATAGAAACGGCTAACAAATGGTTTTTCCCAGAAAGGGTCTGTATAGAGATACCTGCATTTCGAACTCCTTGTATCCATTCTTTTGGTACTTCTTGCGCTTCTTTAGCTAACACGGCAATAGCCGAAGTATCTTTTTCTAACGAGGTTAAAATAGCTATCATTTTCTCTTCTCTTGGCAGCTCGTTTACTTGACATTCAAAACAATTTTTGTTTTCTATCCACCACTCTAACAATGCTTTTTCATTATCTGTTAATTGAACTTTACCTTTTGGTGGCATGTGATCTTCGTTCTCTAATGGAAGATGAACTCTAGCTAAGAACAATGATTGTTCTTCTCCAGAAATGGTATCAAAAAGATTACCGCTATCACCACCTTTAGTTATCTCGTTAGAATTGTTCATTAACAATCCCCCTTTAGCTTTGTTTGCATTATGACAACTAACACATTTATCATCTAAAATTGGCTGAATAACTTGAGCGTAAACTTGAGCTTCCTCTATATTGGTTATTACCACTTCTTGTTGCTCTTTAATAAATAAATAATCCTCGCCATGAGTCATATTACCACCAAAATGCCCCGTTAGGCTAATTAAGGCAAGTACTATTAAAAACATTGGAATGTACGTTTTACTTACCCAACTCGCTTTACTACGTTTTACCAGGTAAAGTAAAACAGTAGTAGTGGTAAAGGCTACCGCCATCCATCTATGTAAAAAAAGTGAATCCTCATCATAGCCACTTTCTTCTCCTAAAAGCCAACCTGTACCCAGAGACAATAAAGCGGTTATTCCTGCAATTAGAAGCGTGAATTCTACCACCTCACTAAAAGACTCTTTCGCTCTTATTCTACCATATACCTCTAAAATAAAAGCAAGCATAATGATACCAATAGGCAAGTGAACGAAAAGCGGGTGAAGATGCCCTATCTGTATACCTAATTGAATCATGTTATTGTATAATTATTTCATCTATAAAAACCCATGGCGAAGTACCTTTTCCTTGATGCCATTCTGGTATTTCTTTTAGCGGATAAACCACGACCTTTAATTGATCATAGGTGCCTTTTACTAAAGGTACACTAAGGAAAGTTGCGTTGTTTGAAGTTTCTTTATCACTCTTAGGATAAGTTCCTATGCCGACTAATTTTCCATCATGAAAAACTTCAATTTTTCCAGGAGCAAAAATCCAGTTAGATTGATTTGTCAAAGTACTAAGTATCACTTTAGAAATTTCAAGTTTTTTATCAAGTTTTAAGATAGCAGAAATACTATCTGTTTGAAAACCCATCCATTGTTTATCACCACCAAATTGAGCGCTACCTTTAGTTAAATTCATCAACCCCTCAGAGCCCGATCCTGGGTATCTATCGTTAGGTTTTGTAGACAACACAATATCTTTAATTGCACTTTTATTCGCAATTTTTACTACTTCGATTTGAACTTCTTCGCTCTCCAAATAATCTGGATGAAAAACTTTTGCTTTAACCACAACACTTTCCGTTAGTTTCAACGGTGTATTATATACTTTAGAATTCTGATTAACAGCACTACCATCTAAAGAATATTTTACAATAGAATTAGCTAAATCTATATTGATAGTCAACGTAGTATAAGACTCAAAAAATATAGCCGAAACGTTTAGACGCGGTGCAGATAATTGAAACATGTCATTAGAAGCATATACTGTACCTTGAGAAACACATGCTTGGCACAACATAACTATTACGAACAAAGAATATAATATACGTTTGATCATATTCTATTCAATTTTATAGGGTATGTCTTTCCAGAATTCCACTGGGCTACATATAAATTATCATCTTCATCAACACAAACATCGTGCGGATGGGTAAATATTTTAATAGATTGATACATTGGGCGCAAACCACTCTTATCATAAACCGGTTTGCATCCGCCTGGTGCAGAAATCAGCTTATTATCTTTATCTAAAATAGAAATAAAACCTGTGCCATCTGATCCATCGCCAGACCAAATCGTTGCCAGGTAAATAGTATCATGTTTAATTACGGGTCTACAAATAAAAGCCCCGGGCAAATCTATACTCTCTATAAATTCCCCATCCATCGTAAACCGTTTTAATTTGTTCTGTTGCCTAGCGGTAATTAAAAGCTCAGGATCTTTTCCATTTCTAGTATCTATACAAATACCGTGGGCATTATTGAATAAATGATCAGCATCACCCTTTCCTCCAAAGGTCTGAAGCAACTCTCCCTTTGCATTATAACGCATAATATATTGTGCTCCATAGCCATCCGCTATGTATACATCTCCGTTTTCAGCTATGGTAGTTTCAGTAGGTATGTATTGTTCTTTAGCGCTATATTTTCCTGATTCTATTGGATAGGTGAAAACTTGCACCACCTTACCATCAATAGTCGTCTTAATAACCTCATGTCTGCTATTGTCGGATATATAAAGAAAATCCTCGCCATTCTCAACATTCAAGGTTAACCCATGAGCACCAGGGTAATCTGTTCCCCAGGTTTCTAACAATTTACCTGAACGGTCATAAACGATAATATTATTTTTGGTATGATTGGTTAATAGTAAAATTCTGCCCTTAGAATCTTGTACCATTTCGTGGCAATCGTTCACAGGATAGTAATTAGGATTCAACGCTCCCCAATTAAGGTCAATCTTATACTGATGACTACCGTGACCAATAATGGCATCTTTATATTCCAGTAAACTTGCACCCACAGAGGAACATGTTAATAACCCTGCTGACGCCGCAGCAGTATTTTTTATAAAAGTTCTTCTCTCCATTACGTTAAAATATCCTTGATTACTTTTCCTTCTACATCAGTAAGTCTAAAGCGTCTACCTTGATATTTATAGGTAAATTTTTCATGATCAATACCCAATTGATGAAGCATGGTTGCTTGAAAATCGTGCACATGTACAGGATTTTTCACAATATTATATCCAAATTCATCGGTTTCACCGTAAACAATACCAGGTTTAATTCCGCCACCTGCCATCCACATGGTAAAACATCTAGGATGATGATCCCTACCGTATGTAGTATCTGTAAGTAAGCCTTGAGAATAGTTTGTTCTACCAAACTCACCGCCCCAAACCACTAACGTATCTTCTAACATGCCACGTTGCTTTAAATCGGCAATTAATGCAGCAGATGCTTGATCTACATCTTTGGCTTGCTTTTGTATAGCCCCTGGAAGGTTATCATGTTGATCCCACCCCATATGATATAGTTGAATAAAACGAACATCTTTTTCAGCCAAGCGTCTTGCTAATAGACAATTTGCCGCAAACGTACCCGGTATCTTTGCATCTGAACCGTACATTTTATAAATATAATCTGGCTCACCGTCAGTATTCATAACATCTGGTACAGACGTTTGCATTCTATAGGCCATTTCATACTGTGCTATTCTACTTTGTATTTCTGGATCGTTAGATTCTTGATAATGTTGATCATTAAGTTCTGCCAATTTATCTAACATTGACCTTTTTACATCTGCAGTAGTACCTTTTGGGTCGTTGAGATAAAGAACAGGGTCTTTAGCCGCCCTAAATTGCACCCCTTGATGAAGGGAATGTAAAAATCCATTACCCCAAAGTCTAGTATATAAAGGTTGACCATTTGGTCTACCAGAACCTCTTGATAATAGTACTGTAAAGGCAGGTAAATTTTCATTTTCGCTCCCTAAACCATAACTCAACCATGAACCAATGCTTGGCCTACCCGGTTGTTGTGATCCGGTCTGAAAAAAGGTTACCGCAGGATCATGATTAATAGCCTCTGTATACATAGATTTTACAATACAAATATCATCTACCATTTTAGCAGTATATGGCAATAGGTCACTTATAAAAGTTCCGTTTTGACCATAACGCTGGAAACCGAAATTAGATCCCACTAAAGGAAAATTATCTTGCCCAGAAGTCATACCCGTTAAACGTTGTCCATTACGTATAGATTCTGGCAAATCTTCTCCTCTACGCTGATTTAAAAGTGGTTTATAATCGAATAATTCTAATTGCGAAGGTCCGCCACTTTGAAACAGGTAAATAACTCTTTTTATTTTCGATGGATGATGTAAAGAATCTAACACTCCCTTTACACCTGCAGGTCCACTATCGGCAGTATATAAACCATTTTCACCTTTACTGAATAAATTGGTTCCCAATAAAGATGCCAGGCCTATTCCGCCAACACCCATTGCTGTTTTTCCTAAAAAAGACCTTCTATTTAATATAAGAGACCGCTCCTCAACTATTTTCTTTTCGCTCATAATCAGCCTCTATTTATAGTTTCATCTAAATTCAAAATTGTGTGTGCCGTCAACGTCAAAGCAACCAACTTTTGTTTGTTCATATTCGTTGGTGCTTGGCTTCTACCGATACTCAGATATTCGACAGCAGAGATCTCACCGCTCTCTACTTTAGCCAACATTTCATCATAATAATCAACTAAAGACTGTGTTTCTATCTCATTTGGCAATCTAGATGTAGCCTTATAAAATAATGTCTTTATTTGCTCATTTTCAGAATTAGGATTTGCTACCATTTCACCTACTGCAGCAACCCTGGCAGCTTCTACCATTTGTGGATCATTAAGCAAAACCAATGCCTGTAAAGGAGTATTTGTTTCTTGTCGTTTTACTGAGCAATAATCTCTAGAACTACTATCAAAAGTCATCATACTTGGTGGTGGAACAGTTCGTTTCCAAAAAGTATACAAGCTTTTTCTATAGACATCATTACCTTCACTTAGTGTATATGATGCCGTACTACCGCCACCGCCACCGGTAGTTTCTTCCCAAATACCTTCTGGCTGATATGGCTTAACACTTGGACCGCCAACTTCCCTATTTAATAACCCACTAAACGCTAAAGCTTGGTCTCTAATAGCCTCAGAAGATAGACGGAGACGAGATGCACGAGCCAAATATTTATTTTCTGGATCTTGTTCTAATTTTTCTGTTGTTGATTTCGTATCCTGTTGGTAGGCTTCAGACATCGCAATGTATTTCAACATAGCTCTGGTATTCCAACCTTCGCCCTTGTACTTGATAGCCAAAAAATCTAGCAACTCCGGATGCGTAGGTAACGACCCTTGATTACCAAAATCGTACGACGAAGCTACAATACCACTACCGAACATTCGTTGCCACAATCTATTAACTGCAACTCTAGCCGTAAGTGGGTGTTTGTCTTCAAAAAGCCATTGCGCCAAGCCCAATCTATTTTTAGGGTAGTCATTAAAGGGAAGAATGGACTCGGGAGTATCGGGGAATACTTCTGCACCATACTGGTCATAAATACCTCTTTCTAATATAAACGTTGACCTAGGCTTATCCATTTCTTTCATAACCATCACAGGCACCTCTTTCATTTCGCTTTTCTCAAGATTTATAAATCCTAAGATATCATTTACCTCTTTTGAGGTTACTTTGATATAAGGTTCTGGTAATTCCGCCGCATTAGCCAATAATCCTTTTTCAGGAATATTATTAAAAAAGCTATAAAACTGAAAATGTTCTTTTTGACTTATAGGATCATATTTGTGATCGTGACAACGAGCACATTCTAACGTAAGACCTAAAAATGCCGTACCTAACGTAGTATTTCTATCTTCAACATATTCAACCCGGTATTCTTCAGGAATCACCCCGCCTTCAGCGGTTATCTTGTGATTCCTGTTAAAACCGGTAGCTAATATTTGTTCTAGATTAGCATTGGGCAACAAGTCCCCAGCCAATTGATATGTTACGAATTGATCATAAGGCATATTCTCTTTAAATGCGTGAATTACCCAATCTCTCCAAGGCCACATCGTCCGTTCGAAATCATCTTGATATCCATGAGTATCGGCGTATCTTGCAATATCCATCCATTCTGCAGCCATATTTTCTGCATAGTCTACAGACAATAACAAAGAATCTATTATTTTCTCATACTGTTCTTTAGATGGGTTTGCCGAAAATTTCTCTAGCTGACTTATTGTAGGTGGTAGTCCGGTTAAATCGAACGTAACTCTTCTTAGTAGTTTTTCACTTGTAGCCCGAGGACTCGGACTCATACTCTTCTCTGATAATTTACTAATAACAAAAGCATCAATTTCATTGTTTCCCCAATCATTTCCCTTTTCATTACTAGGTACATCTTGTGGAGTTGGAGGAATAAATGCCCAATGTGTTTTATACTCTGCTCCCTGTTCTATCCATTTCTCTAGAATAGCTTTTTCAAAATCTTCCAAAACCAAATTAGATTCTGTCGGGGGCATCATTAAATTACTATCCTCCGTGAAAATTCTTTCAACCAAACTGCTTTTAGAAGCATCCCCTGGCACAATTGCAGCATGGTCTTTTAATTTGCCTAAAGCTCGATATGCCTCTTCAGCAGAATGTAGAGAAAGGTTACCTTCAACAGCATTTTTATCTGGACCGTGACATTTAAAACAACGATCAGACAATATTGGTTTTACATGAAAGGTAAAATCGATCTTTTCTGGAACACTATTCTGAGTACTTTTATTTGCTAAAGCAATTGTCTTCTCAGATTCAGAAGAACAACTCATCAAAATACAACAGATAAAACCTATAGCAGTAAACCTGAAAAAATCAGCTGTAAAGTTCTTGGTCATTAGTGGTGGTTTTAAAACTGTAATGAACTTACAAAGTTTACCAACCATAATCAGTTAAAATTCGACCAATAACGAAGTAAAGAAGCTAAATAATATTAGAATTCTTAAAAATGAATTAAAATATTATGAGTATTACAAAAACACACCGTAATAATTATAAGAATAATAATAAAAAGATGTATTTGTTATCTTAAGATAAGTAAAGATCCACCAAACCTTCTGGAGTCTTCACGAAAATACTTTTATTCTCGCGGTCTATTTTAGTAATGATATCATCACTTACAGGTATAAGTAATTGTTTGTCTTCTTTTTGCACTTCAAATAAAGCTTGTGCTGTAGTATCATTAACGCTTTGTACAATACCAATATCCCCGTGAATGGAGTCTATCATGGTAAAGCCAATAATTTCGTGGTAATAAAACTTGTTACCCGTAAGTTTGGGCAACATGGTAAGGGGTAAATAGAGTCCAGATTTCATAATGCGATCTGCATCAGATTCTGATTTCACCTCTTCAAAATCTATACGAAGTAAGTTAGATTTATGAAGTCGGCATCTTTTAATAAAAAATGGAACCAGATTGTTTCCTAAAGAAACGAATACTGATTCCATGTTTTCGTATATCTCGGGATCATCAGTATCTAGTTTTACTAGTACCTCCCCTTTGAAACTATATTTTGAAACGATATTACCTAGGTAGAAACAATCTTCCTTGCGCATCGTTCCTTAAAAATTATGCTTTATCTTCTTCAGCAGCAGGAGCTTCTGGAGCTTCAACAGCTTGTTCTGGCTCACCAGCAGCTTCAACAGCTACTACTTCTTCTTCAGCACTTTCGCCTTCTGGAGTTTCTGGTAATGCAGCAGCGGCAGCATCAGCAGCACGCTTATCATTTACTTCTTTTTCCGCTTTCAATGCAGCAGTTCTAGCATCAGCTTTCACTTTATCTAAACCACCAACTTTATCAGAAATTGCAGCTTCTTTTTCAGAAACCCAAGCATTGAATTTTTCTTCTGCTTGCTCTTCTGTTAATGCTCCTTTACTAACACCACCTAATAAATGATGCTTTAAAAGTACACCTCTATAAGAAAGAATAGCTTTTGCTGTATCTGTAGGTTGTGCACCGTTTTGCAACCATTTTACTGAACTATCAATATTAAGTTCAATTGTTGCAGGGTTTGTATTAGGATTGTAGATACCTAATTTCTCTAAGAATTTACCATCTCTTTTAGCTCTTGCATCTGCAGCAACTACCCAATAGAAAGGTTTTCCTTTTTTACCGTGTCTTTGTAATCTTATTTTTACTGGCATATCACATTAATTTGTAGGGTGCCCGACCCTTGATTATTAATTCTAGTTTTTAACTCGTTCGCCATCAACCAGCAAAGCTAATATCAAAGCGGGTGCAAATATAATCGATTTTAACGAACTGACAATTATCAATTGCAGTTATTTAAACAGTAATTAATAAAAAATATATCAATAGTGCTTTGCAAGAAACACAAAAATTGCCAAGCAGCAATGAACATTACTAGCTCAACACTGCTAATGGAATTAATAAGTATGATAAAATTCAATAAAATGTTCACTAAATAAGCCTAGTAAATTTATTCGTTAATAACTCTTAGCAACTCTACTTCATCAAACAAGTCCTTTTTAGTAATTTTATAGGCACTTTTTAGGTCAATCATCTGACCACGTTGAACACTCAGAAAATTCGCTATGTACCTCATCTTTGATACCGAAACTACCGGTCTTCCAAAAAACTGGAATGCCCCTATTACCGATACAGATAACTGGCCACGTTGTATACAGATTGCATGGCAGTTGCATGATGAAATGGGTAATTGTATTGAACATCAAGATTATTTGGTACGCCCTGATGGATTCAACATCCCTTATGATGCAGAGCAGATTCACGGTATATCTACCGAATTGGCAGAGCAACAAGGTATTTCCCTTTCAGAGGTTTTAGAGAAGTTTAATATTGCAATGTCCAAGACAAAATTTATAGTTGGACAAAATGTTGGGTTTGACCTTAATATTATGGGTGCTGAATTTCACCGATTAGGTGTTGAAAACCCATTACAAGAATTACCTCTTTTGGACACTTGTACGGAACATACAGCTAAACTTTGCCAGATTCCCGGCGGTAGAGGTGGTAAATTCAAACTTCCTACGTTAACAGAATTACACCAGTTTTTATTTGGTGAGCCTTTTGGCGAAGCGCATAATGCGACAGCAGATGTTGAAGCAACTACACGTTGTTTTCTTGAGCTTATACGTAAGCAACAATATACCATTGAACAATTAGATGTTCAACCAGACTATTTTAAGAATTTCTCAGAAGCCAATCCGAAAGAGATTAAGCTCATTGGATTAAAGCACATCAATCTTAAAAAGGCATCGAAAAAAATTGCCGATGCACTTTGGGCAAAAGATACTGGCGGAGTTTCTCAAGAAGAAATTCAAGAAAACTTAGCTACATTAGAGTCCGCTAGTTTTGCACATCTACACAACCATACACAGTTCTCTATATTACAGTCCACCACCAGTATTCCGGATTTAATTGCCAATGCCGCTAAAGCAAAAATGCCTGCGGTTGCAATGACCGATCACGCGAATATGATGGGTGCCTTTCATTTCGTAAACGGTGTACTTAATCATAATAAAGGTGTAGTTTCTAGGAACGAAGCAAATATTAAACGGCATGGAGCTACCCAAAATGGAGCTTTAGAGGAAGGACAAGAACCTTTACATGAATTACCGGAACCCGAATTAGAAATTACACCTATTATTGGTTGTGAATTTCAAGTTTGTGAAGACCACACCAATAAATCACAAAAAGACAACGGATACCAAATCGTTATGCTTGCCAAGAGTAAAAAAGGTTACTTAAACTTGGCAAAAATGTCTTCTATCGCCTTTGTAAGCGGAAAATACTACGTGCCTCGAATTGACAAAAAAGTTATCGAGCAGTACAAAGAGGATGTAATGGTTCTTACCGGTAACTTATACGGTGAAGTACCAAGTAAGGTTTTGAATGTTGGTGAAAACCAGGCTGAAGAAGCTCTTATTTGGTGGAAAGAAACTTTTGGTGATGATTTATATATTGAAATCATGCGCCACGGTCAAGAAGATGAAGACCGTGTAAACCAAGTCTTGATTCAATTTGCAAAAAAACACGATGTAAAATTAGTTGCAACAAACAACACGTATTACACAGCTAAAGAAAATGCACATGCACATGATATTCTTTTATGTGTAAAAGACGGAGAAAAACAAGCTACACCTATAGGGCGTGGTCGAGGATATCGTTACGGTTTACCAAATCAAGAATATTACTTCAAATCTTCGGACGAGATGAAGGAGCTATTCAAGGACATCCCCGAAGCAATTATCAATATTCAAGAAATTGTAGATAAGGTTGAAACTTTTACACTTGCCCGTGATGTATTATTACCCGCTTTTGATATTCCAGAAGAATTTCAGTTCGCAGAAGACAAGTTGGATAATGGTAAACGTGGGGAGAACAAATTCCTACGCCACATCACCTATGAAGGTGCTAAAAAAAGATATGGAGAGATAACACCCTCAATTGATGAGCGCCTAGATTTTGAGCTTAAAGTAATTGAGAAAACCGGTTACCCAGGTTACTTCTTGATTGTGGAAGATTTTATAAGGGCTGCAAGAGCTATGGATGTATCCGTAGGTCCTGGGCGTGGATCTGCAGCAGGTTCTGCTGTTGCCTATTGTTTATGGATTACGAATTTAGACCCGATTAAGTACGATTTACTTTTTGAGCGTTTCCTAAATCCGGATCGTGTAAGTATGCCCGATATTGACATTGACTTTGATGATGAAGGACGTGGTCGTGTGATGGATTATGTAATCGATAAATACGGTTCAAATCAAGTAGCACAGATTATCACTTACGGTACCATGGCTGCCAAATCTGCAATTCGAGATACGGCTCGTGCTTTAGATTTGCCATTGCAAGATTCAGATCGCATGGCCAAGTTGATACCCGATATGTCTAAGCTAAAAAAGATTATCGGGGTTGATGAAAAGATCTTAAAATCAAAATTTAGGGCAGAAGATTTAGCTAAGATAAATGAACTTTTGGCGATTTCTAAGGGCGATGGTCTTGAAGCAGAAACATTGAATCAAGCCTATATTCTCGAAGGGTCTGTTCGTAATACAGGTATACACGCTTGCGGAGTTATTATAACACCTGATGATATTACGAAGTTCGTTCCAGTGGCTTTGGCGAAAGATTCCGAAATGTACTGCACCCAATTTGATAACTCGGTCGTAGAAGATGCCGGTTTATTAAAAATGGATTTCTTGGGGTTAAAGACACTTACCTTAATTAAGGATACCGTTAAAATTGTAAAAGCCAAGCACGGGGTTGAATTAGATCCAGAGAATTTTCCGTTAGATGACATAAAAACATACGAGCTCTTTCAAAGAGGAGAAACTGTTGGTGTGTTCCAATATGAATCTCCTGGTATGCAAAAACACATGAGATCCCTTAAACCTACCGTTTTTGCCGATCTTATTGCCATGAACGCATTATACCGTCCTGGTCCGATGGAATACATACCAAGTTTCATTGCCCGTAAACATGGTACCGAAGAAATTGTATATGACCTTGATGCCTGTGAAGAATATTTAGCAGAGACTTATGGTATTACCGTATACCAAGAGCAAGTGATGTTGTTATCGCAAAAATTGGCTGACTTTACAAAAGGTGAAGCCGATGTCTTGCGAAAGGCAATGGGTAAAAAGCAAAAGCACGTTCTAGATAAAATGAAGCCGAAATTTATTGAACAAGCTTCTGCCAAAGGACATGCCGCTGATAAGTTAGAAAAAATTTGGAAGGATTGGGAAGCATTTGCTGCATACGCCTTTAACAAATCCCACTCCACATGCTACGCTTGGATCGCATACCAAACTGCATACTGTAAAGCTCACTACCCTGCCGAATATATGGCTGCGGTATTAAGTAATAACATGAATGATATTAAGCAGGTTACGTTCTTTATGGAGGAATGTAAACGTATGGGCTTAGATGTTCTTGGACCAGATGTAAACGAATCTTACTACAAATTTGCAGTAAACGATGCCGGTGCTGTTCGTTTTGGAATGGGCGCTGTAAAAGGTGTTGGTCGTGGTGCAGTAGAAACAATTGTAGAGAACAGAAAAGAAGAAGGTGGGTACAAGTCAGTTTTCGATTTTGCAAAACGTATCGATTTACGTGCAGCCAACAAAAAAGCATTTGAAAGTTTAGCTGTTGCCGGTGGTTTTGATTCTTTTGGAGATACACATAGAGCTCAATATTTTCATGACGAGGGAGATGGGATCACATTTTTAGAGAAAACTATAAAGTATGGCGCTAAATTTCAAGAAAGCGAAAACTCTAGCCAAGTAAGTCTATTTGGAGATGCCAGCGAAGTTCAAATACCAGAACCCGTAGTACCACCATGTGAAGAATGGGGTACGATGGAAAAACTTAGAAGAGAGAAAGAAGTTGTCGGTATTTACATCTCTGGTCACCCTTTAGATGATTTCAAAACCGAAGTAAAAGCATTTTGTAATGCCAACATAGCCTGTGTGCATGATTTACCAACTTACGTAAATAGAGAACTTACGTTTGCCGCTGTAATCACAGATGTTCAACATAGAGTTTCAAAAAACGGCAAAGGCTGGGCGGCTTTCACCATGGAAGATTATACTGACTCTTATGAATTCAGGATTTTTGGGGAAGAGTACCTCAAATTTAGGCACTTCTTGATGATTAATTCTTTTGCCTATGTAAAGCTATTTGTTCGTGATGGATGGATGAATAAGGATACCGGTAAAAAAGGAGATCCAAGAATGCAGTTTAATAGCTTTATGCTTTTACAAGAAGTAATGGAAACCTACGCCAAAAAGCTTACCATAAAACTGAACATTGCCGATTTGAAAGAAGAAAAGGTGAGAGCTTTAAAAGAGACATTTACCAATCATAAAGGAGAGCACAATATCAATTTTATAGTTTATGAAATGGAAGAAAAAATAAAAGTGAATTTAAATAGCAGGAAACAAAAGGTGCAGATTTCGAGTGAGTTATTACAACTTTTAGAAAAACAAGACGTTCACTTTAAGCTGAATTAGACAAAACTATTGTAAATTTTACAAGCTTATAATGAAAGGGCAATGAAGTCTTTACGTACTAATAACTTTTATTTAGCAGTAAAAAGTAAGAAAATAACTATATAAATTGATAAATTAGCTTGATACCATTATAGGTAAAACGAATTGTAAGCCCGTAAGGAAACAGAAGAATAATTGACTAAATTTGCATAATCAATAAAAGTAAATAAGATGGCATTAGAAATAACAGATGCTACTTTTGACGAGGTAGTTTTAAAAAGCGATAAACCAGTAGTAGTAGATTTTTGGGCAGCATGGTGTGGTCCTTGTCGTATGGTAGGTCCTATCATTGACGAAGTTAGTACTGAATATGACGGCAAAGCTGTTGTTGGTAAAGTTGATGTAGATGCAAATCAAGAATTTGCTGCTAAATACGGGGTACGTAACATACCTACCGTATTAGTATTCAAAGATGGCGAAATTGTAAGTAGACAAGTAGGTGTTTCACCTAAGAAAGTTTACACAGATGCTATTGATGCAGCTTTGTAACCACTACTAAGTATAATATTATAAATAAAAAGAGCTGGCATATGCCAGCTCTTTTTATTTGGGTCAATTTTATTAGACCTATCCTTATAGTTGATTTGTCTTTACTATCTTTAAGATTGTGAATCTACAATCAGAATTAAACAAGTCTACCTTATTTTCAAATCTAGAGCTACTTGCCAACCAAGTAGTAGAAGGTTTTATCAGTGGCATACACCGAAGTCCTTTTCATGGATTTTCAGCAGAATTTGCAGAACACAAAATCTATAACAATGGCGAAAGCACCAAACATATAGATTGGAAACTATTTGCCAAAACAGATAAACTCTATACTAAGCGTTACGAAGAAGAGACAAATTTAAGATGCCATATGATCCTAGATAATTCAGCATCTATGTATTATCCTCAAATAGATAATTTAAGTATTGACTCTTTAAACAAAATTGGTTTTAGCGTATTAGCCATTGCTGCATTAATGAACGTGCTTAAAAGGCAGCGTGATGCAGTAGGTTTAAGTATATACTCTGATGAATATAACTACTACGCTCCTGAAAAAGGTAGCGAACGTCATTTTCAAATGCTATTGGCACAATTGAATGAGGTGAGTTTAACAAAAAACCCAACAAAGGAGACTAAAACATATACCTACTTACATCAAATTGCAGAGAATATTAAGCGTAGAAGTCTAATATTTTTGTTCACGGACATGTTTCAAACAGAAAAAAATGATGAAGAATTGTTCGAAGCACTGCGTCATTTGAAATATAATAAGCATGATGTCGTACTTTTTCATCCGATAGATAAACAGCGTGAATTACTCTTCAATTTTGAAAATACACCCAAGAGATTTGTCGATGTTGAGACCGGAGAACATTTAGACCTATATGCCGACAATATTAAAGAAGCTTATAATGAACGTATTACCACATATTTAAATGATATAAAAATGAAATGCGCTCAATATAAAATCAAATATGTTGAGATAGATATACAACGAGATTTCTCTACAGTGCTCAATACTTTTCTCGTAGAAAGAAATAAATTTCTCTAGACTGAAAAAAAAGTAAAAAAAATGTTTGTGCAATTCAAATAACTGCATATATTTGCACTCGCTAAACGCCACGGTCTGGTAGTTCAGTTGGTTAGAATACCTGCCTGTCACGCAGGGGGTCGCGGGTTCGAGTCCCGTCCAGACCGCTTGGAGAAATCCAAATAACACTAAAAAGCCTGTAAATCAATGATTTACAGGCTTTTTTATTTCTATTGACATCAAAAGGCACCATCTAAAACCATATAAAAGGTGCCTCTCACGGTGCCTATAAACACCGCTCGAAAACAGGCACCGCCATCGCTGTAATTCACTGTTAAAGAAACCCTTACGAACAAATTTTAACATTTAAATTACGTACCTTCCGGTGACTATTCCAAACTGTCACCTATGTCTACAGCAATAAACATATTGTTTTACCCTAAAAGAAGAGAATCCGATACGGATGGAAAAGTAATGATTTACTGTAGAATTACAGTGAATTCGAGACGAGCTGAATTCAGTTTAAGACGAACTGTGAATGAACAAAAATGGGATTCACATAGTGGAAAATTAAGAGGTAAATCAGAAGAAGTCTATAATTTTAATCGTTTCCTCGAAGTAGTCAAAAATCGACTTTTTAAAATCTATGAAACCCTGTTAAACGAAGAAAAGGATATATCCGCAACTAGGGTAAAAAACACATATCTTGGTAAAGAGGGAAAGGAATATCAGGTTTTAGAGGTTTTTAAGGAACACAATGATGAAATAGAAAGTCTACTTGGAAAAGGATTCACCAAAGGCACCCTACAACGATATAAAGCCGCTTATGTGCATGTATCTGATTATATAACATACAAGTTTCAACTCAAAGACATCTATGTCCGTACCGTTGACCACAAATTTATTACTGGCTTAGAGTTTTATTTAAAATCTAAAAAGAATTTAGAGCATAACACAGCAATAAAATATATTGTCAACTTCAAGAAGATTATCCGGATAGCATATGCCAATGAATGGATTACCAAAGACCCGTTCTTTTATTGGAAAGCATCCTGGAAAACAAAGGAAAAGCAATACTTGACACAAACAGAACTAGATACCTTACAAAACAAAAAATCGTTCTTGCCTCGACTAGAACTGGTTCGTGATATATTTGTTTTTTGCTGTTATACGGGCTTGGCATATTCCGATGTAAAGCTCTTGAAATTTGAAAACATCGTAATCGGTATTAACGGCGACCGTTGGATTAAAATAGCCCGTAAGAAAACGAAGGCCATGAGTAGTATTCCACTTTTGCCTACGGCTGAAAAGATTATTGAAAAATATAGCCAACATCCACATGTGATGAATGGTCATGGAGTCTTACCCGTCATGACAAATCAAAAGTCAAATGCCTATCTAAAAGAAATTGCTGACGTTTGCGGAATCAATAAAAATCTTACCACTCACCTAGCCCGTCATACCTTTGCTACAACGGTGACTTTATCAAAAGGTGTTTCCATAGCGACAGTAAGTAAAATGCTAGGGCATCGGTCGCTAAAGACAACCCAGATTTATGCAAAGGTCCTTGATAGTAAAATTGGCGACGAAATGAATATGCTAAAAGAGAAATTAGCACAGGAGGAGAAAGATTTAGCCGCTACTCAAAATGATGGTTTAGAATAATGCAGGTGCATTTTAGAATTATTTTTATCCCAATTTTAGTGGATTTTCATTTTTTTGAGTTTTCATGTAACATGAAAAAGGAAATAAATTGAAAATTACACTTTTGTAGTATACTTCACTATTCCATTGATAAACCCATTCAGCACATTCCCTTTCATTTCGCAGAAAAAACTTCATTACAGAGAAAGAGCTTCAATACCATAGGTCTTGAACACAATCCTCAATTTTGACTTTTCATTTCGTTTCTTCTTTCCGCTACGCTGGAAAGAAACACTACACTTCCAAGTAAAAATTAAGAATTACGTTCGCTAACCACTTGTGTAAGCTTCTACTTTCTTGCACAAAGGTTTAAAATTTAGCCTGAGACGGACTGCATAACCATTCGCGCCCTTCGGCTACGCTCAGGGAACGCTCACTTTTATAAGTCCTTACGCAATCGAAATTTTAGATGCAGTTACAGAAAAGGTAACAGCGAAGGCTCTATGGGAAGTAATTGGAATATCTTAAAAACCAATATAGGTATCAGCTAATATTAAATGAACCTGCTGCCAGAGAAAAACAATCTACCATCAAAAAAAAGAAAAGGGAAACGCTCTGGATATAATAAGTAGTTGGATAAATGTCATTTTGGCAACTAATAGACACCAAATAGAACCATTGAATATGGCTTCGATTTTGTGGTAGTTCAATAAGGAACGGGGTTAAATAAATATCATTGTTTTCTTTTGAATACTAAGAATTCACCAAAAAACAGATATTTGCCATGCTAAAAAAAGTGGTCGGATTGTATTGTTCAATACGCTTTTTAGCTTCAGGTAAAAAGTTCGAAATCCCAAAATGAAATGAAGGGATGGATTTCCATGTTAAAATCTAGAAAAAATGCAAAAATATTTAGGCTACATTTTTGACATAGGGTTGCTGTCTTTTAATGACGGCACAGATCCTATGG